>JGI24021J15306_10008270_pt1 | contig 12788 bp, 9 predicted proteins | sample Ectturendosymbi1_FD_15306 | JGI IMG/M metagenome (IMG submission 15306) | reverse complement strand
ATAACACACGACTGTCAGCCATGGTATTCTCTCTTGTAGATTGCGACCGGATGTTTCAGCAGCATTTCGCCGAGGTTAATCCAGACCAGAGATCAACTGGTTGAAGTTGCAAAACGTTCTTTAATATAGCTAGATCTTACTCATTCAATGAATGCCTCTTTGTTTTCAATAACAGTAAGAGCTGTAGCATTGCAGTCGACACTGAGTTGCTTTAAACGCTGCAGAAACTCGTCAAGAGGTTTCCCCAATTGGCGGTGACATGCGTTCAGTGTATATGCACTAAGGCACGTAATCTTATCGTCGTAAGATGTACAATCGCAGATATAAGAATACACCGAAGTGCATAGCAAGATAATCAATGTGTTAAGCTTGTCTTGGTACGTAACTGTCGAGACCTATCGATGCGAACAGTTACGCAAGTTCGCTAGGCTTTATTTAACAAGAAAACTCAAACGTATAACAGCCAACGATTAGTCCAAGGCAACCGAAGTTAGTTCACTGAACCAACAGCAACAGTAGAGCTCAACACAGGTAACGCAGCCGACCTCAAACTGAGCAAGGACTGGCACGGAACAGGTACACTAAATGAACAGACGAAAAAACTCGCGAGACGTTAATTAGTTAATCAGCGCAACGCGACAGAAAAGGGCAGGGATGCCTTGGGCGCAACGCAGAAAAGCGCTACAGTAACATGGTCAATTCGGCGCGTATAACTTTGAATGGAGCGTTTCCAATGCTGCCAGTGTCTTAGTGTCTTGAGCTTGGATCCCTCGGAGCCGTACCCATAGCCTACTGCCAATTGAAGGAAATTGTTTCAAAGTGGCGCATCTTTAGCAAAAAGGTCTTAACACGGTTGACTGAGTACGATGTCGTCAGTAGACCCCTTTGAACCTCGCCTCAGCCTCCCCAAATCACTACCACTGGCTCACTGATAAGCCATGCAGATGAGCGGTATTTTTTGACGGAAGCGCTTTTCGAACTTCGCTGCAATGTTGAAGCATGCGTGGTATTGCAAAACATGTTAAATCTTTCATCTTTTTGGATGCCAGAAACCGCAAAACTTTTTCTAATATGTTTGTCCGGCGATTCATAACATACTGGGTATAATCAGTCAAATCTTTTTCGTAGCTTGTCAGTTAGCTTTCAGGAATTTATCGACACTCCTACACGTACGATTCTTGACTGGGGTTTAACAAATGTATCATCGGCAGTTCTGTCTCACGGTGTTTTAGACCCTATCAGCAATTTATATCACAACCCCAGTTTTATTAAACCTAATTTTTCACTTAAGTTTCTCATAGTTTCAGAACCATTTTTGTATGGAATTATACTAATGGGAACTTTTCAGATTTGAACAATGCGATGTATACTACCCCTTGGGAATTGATTGTCATGAATTCTTCCAAGGTTAACTCATCTCTGTCAAATATCACAGATGTCATACACCAAACGCTTTAAGTTTTTATTCTCACAAAAATAATTTACTCATCCAACAAACACAATCCCTGGTTTTACCGCGAGCTCCAACTTTTAATTCGAAAAAGATCTCGTTATTGCAAACGCTGGCGTAAAACTAAAAACGTAAGCCTTGAACTTCATAATAAAACCGAAAAACCTAGTTCAACGCAAAATCAAACTGGCTAAAAAAATGCAATGAGAGTTTCATGAACAAACTAAATGCNGTCAATACCTCTAATCTGAATTATTGGAAGCTCTTAAATCAAAAATGGAAACCGAGCAGAAAACATAGTTACCCATTCAACTTGACGGAAGACTCGCACGCGATAATCGTATCAAGTGCAATCCCTTCAATGAATATTTTACTTCATTTCAATTTCTCCAAGAAACGATTATCAAAACATACCACCTTTTCAATTTCTTACCAACCAACGATTACTCTCTCCCATTATTGAACCTTTCCAAGTATTTCAGATTTTTACCAAGCTAAATCCCAATAAATGTAAGGGATTTGACTATTTGCCTAATCGAATTCTAAAAATTTGCAGTCAATCACTCGCTACTCCCTTCAGCCTTCACTTTAATTCTATTTTATCTTCTGAGGATTATCCTACGGCATGGAAGACTGCTACTATGATATCTCTTCTTAAAACAGGTTCTCAAACTGTTGTCCAAAATTATCGTCCTATTGCTTTGCTACCGTCTCTCTCAAAAGTTTTTGAAAAACTTGTACACAAATATATTTGTAACTACCTTGAGCACCATAAGTTATTGATTCCTAACAACTTTGGTTTTCGGAAAAAGCTCTCTACTCTTAATTCTTTTGTAAGTACTTGTCACATTTTGTACCAAGCCTATGATTCAAATCTCTCCTCTAGAATAGTGTTCCTTGACATGTCTAACGCTTTTGATCGTGTTGATCACACATGTTTCACCTCTAAATTCTACAGCTCGGTATTGTTGGCCCTCTTAAATTTTTTACATATGATGTCTCTCAGCGTTCTCAAGTCATTCTTATAAACATGACTCTCTCTGACCTTCTCTGACCTCATATACACTATGTTGTGATGTTCCTCAAGGCTCTGTTTTAGGTCCTCTGTTATTTCTAATCTACGTGAACGACATTGTGTTTTCTTGTGTATTTTTCTTAGATAAGCTCTCATGACACTACAAGATTGCATTAGTCAGGCTAATACCTGTCGCAAAATTTTTGAATAAATAAAGAAATAAAGATACTTGTTGGGCAATTTCATTTTTCTTAAAACTATTTTAGGGTGATGTTTTCAAAAAATATCCCCCAACCCCTGTTTTATCTGATGAAACCTCGTGTTGTCCTTTTTTTCGTGAAGTGCCTGTAGAAGCCAAAATATTTGTGAATTGCTTTTAATCCTTAGAAAAGTTAATCACGTTTCTTTATTAATATTACTTGCGCATGTTTAAAATTTTCTGAATCGCAGGTTTTAAAATTTAAACGATGTGGAGCGACTGCTGTGAAAATCGGAAATCATTTGTACGTTGCCGGTGGAGGTGACATGCCAGATGGTTCTTCTTGTAAAACTTCCACAGAGATGTTGGACTTGCAAAAGTGTGAAGAGTGGGTTAGAGCCTCAGATATGACTGAGCCAAGGAAGCATTTTTCGTCTGCTGTTTTGCAAGGTTTCAACCGCATCAGCTTTCTATATGAATTTTGCACGTGTTTATGCGCCTTTGATTATTTTTTTTCATTGCAGGACGCATGGTAGTTACTGGTGGAAATAACAGTAGCAAATATCTTTCTTCCTGCGAAAGGTATAATCCTAATTGTAATGAATGGCAACTCATGAAACCCATGATTCATGGTCGGACTTATCATGCGATGGCTTGCTTGAATGGTGAGTAAACATCTGCTGCAGTGAAACTTCTGTTTGAAACTTAAATCACGTAAACTTAGTAAAATTCTGAGTTTTTAACTCTTTTTTTGCAGACTTTGTGGCAAAACGTACCGTTAGGGAAAAGTATGTTTTTCAATCTGAACTTTCAGAATGTTGGCCCGATAATAGGATATCGCGTGTTTCTTATCTCATGGCGTTTCTGCCGACAGTCCATCCAATATGCATACCTTCACAGATAGGCCACAACGATTACCAGAAAATGAATTTGCATGCTCGTAATATATCGCTCACAATCGGTGATGTCTTTGTTCAGCGAGTATTAACATATTTTAGTGTTTTTTGTCCATATTTTTCTTGCAGCGGCTTCGTTTTTCCCCAGTTAGTTTACTTGCAGTCTTCATTAATACTTTGATATTACGAGAATAACTTATTATGCTAAGGCGCCAGCTAATGTAGACAGATCCAAAACGGTGAAGTAGTATCCACGAAAATACAAATCAATACTTCGGAGATTCTCGTTTCTTTAAAGCTTGCTGGCAATTTACAGAAGTAAAACGATGTTGAAGACAAATTTCATTGTCCAAATTGCACGGCAAAGGTGACAAGAAAAAACAGCCAATCCAACGTTACTGACGACTAGTTAAGTAGAAATGAATGCTGAAGACTGTCAACTGCGAAGGTTAATCATTTAGTTTGACCTTGTTTTGGTAAAATGTTGCGACATCACCGATCTATGACGAAATTGCAGAAGGGGTGCGAAGACGGATCCCTGTGCGACACCATTCTTGAGGTCATAACCTGCTCTGTTTGTTGTTACCGGTGGTAAAGGTGATCATGTGGACCATGTGCCTGTCACGTAACAATCGTAGTAGCTTGTGGATGAGGTCATGATGCCATGTGTCGTAGGCTGTTGAAAGGTCTCTCGAGGATCTTGAAGGGGACACACATTAGGGATTTTGACAGGCATGTAACCAGCTTGGGACACCAGAGCGAAGAGTTATCTGAGAGGGGGCCCAAATTTTTTAACTATGTCCCATACCTTTTTCCAGGGGGGGGGCGAAAAATTTTTCAAGGGGATTTCGCCCTCCTGGTTACGGCCCTGGATATAGGGCGAGAGCTATTTGGGTCCCCCAATAGCTTTTCCGGCTCAGGAATTGCAAATGTGAGTGCTCTCCTCCAGATCCTGGGGATTTTGAGTTGGGAAGTGAGGAAATCGTAAAACCAAGATTTGAGAGCCGACTCGGCGTGAAGTATAAACTCCGGGAAGATAGAATCCAGACCCGGAGATTTTCCTGGCTCCAGGTGCTCCAGGAAAATTAAATTGAAGTCATGCGATTGATCCAAGTCTGGCACACAATACGTAACTTTCAAAGTCTTCTGCTTCATTTTCATTTGCAAGTGACACCGAATTCAGTTAGCAGTCAGTTCCTGATGTCCTTGCGGTTGAAACATCCAAAGGATGAAAAAGACAATATGTTGTTTCTTGGAATAATGGGTATCAGGGCAATTGGCAACCGGACAACAGCCTCTGTGAAGCGTAGATGTAAATAGTTTCTCTAGTCGCACACCCTTTTAGCGTGTATTCGGTAGGTGATAATTTAGTCTCACAATTGTTTTATCTGAAACAAAGTGTTTGAAGGATTGAAAGGTCGCATTTCCAAACAGCGAAAAAGTGCAAAACATTTCCAAATAATTGGGAATTTTTTATCTCATTTTTTATTGTTTTTTTAATCAAACAATATAACGCGGTCGGTGGTGGTCTCCCAAAATCGTAGGAAACTACACACTTGATGCATTTGTTGTCAGTAGCGCTGTTAGTGACGTCTTCACAAATCTTAAGATTGTTTATGTTTGACAAAGTACGGACAGTATTTGGAGTAACTTTGTTGTACGGTAGTTTTCGTTTTAAATCTTGTTTCTGAACAACTTTTGCTTGAATACTTTCCTTGGCTAAATCACAATGCCGTCTCAATCTACAGAGACCTTCCAACCATTGCTAACTGTAGCAGAAGTACTGTATGTCTTCATGTGGTTACCGTGTAAGCTCATATGAACAAAATTAGTTTTTGTTTTGCGATTTGCAAAGTACCATGTACTGCATGCAGCAGTTACGAAGTCGGTACCTTTTTAACAGCAGGGTTATGTTCTGAGTCGACAATGTCGTTTTCTCGAGGAAAACTTTGTTGCCACACGGATGNTCTTTGATGTAACCTGTTCTATTGAAACATGNTGTAGACCAAAGCACAGCTACTTAAAAGACGCTGAAAATCTAGAGNGTGGCTTTGAAATCCTTTTGTGCTGCAAAGTCCCGCAGAAAAGTTCTTCCTCATGCTTGAATCGACCAAGAAGCTCTTCAGCAAACTGTTAATGATGCTTACATGTTTTCATGGTAATGCGCGAATAGTCGTGTATTGGAAAACAACATCGATACGTCAGAGAATGGTCTCAAGATCGACTGATATCTTAACAAATGTGCTCGGAAGTGCAAGTGCAAAAGGAGACATCCATTGCCGAGGTGACCTTCCGACGCGAACTGCAAACCAACATTGCCCGACAGAAACAAAGCTAAACCAATGACAAAATGCATTATGAACTAATTAAATTTTCTGCCTCCTCCACGATAACTTGGAGGTCAGCACACCATGCAGTATGCCGATATTTTCAATGTGACTTTCAATGTTGCTATTGGTGGTGACCAGTTTACCTAGTACAAATTCTCTTGTGAAAATATCATGAGCAGAGCAATCAATTTCTGACCCAAAAACTTAAAATTTTGACTACATGATTTACGATTTTGACCTAACAATTTTCTGTGTTTGCAACCGAAATGCGGAATACAAAGCACATATTAGAAATCAAACCGAGCAGTTAAAAATATTTATTCTGTTGAAATGACAGAAAACTAAAAAATGTGAAGGACTCAACAAAGCTAGATGTAACAAACCGTAGACGAAAATAAATCCAAACGCACAAGGGAAACATCCAGTGTCAGTATATATCCCGAAGTAACTGATAAGGTTCTGAATTGTTATAACTGCACTTCAACATCAAGTGCTGCTTCACAACTTTGAAATTTCTGTCTGTAGTCAAAATGTTTTCCGATATACATTATACGCACAATGGATTGAGCATTTACCAAACCTAGTACTGTAAGACCACATTTCTTGCCTTTCCACGCCTAGCCCACTTAATATTCAACCGTTCAGTGGCGGGCAAAACAAACATTTTTACATCAGAAGTTGCAACAAATCCATTACTGTGTCAGAATTGCAATTAAGCATCCAAAGAATATAAAGTTCTGTTGTAGCTGTAATAAAACTTCGATAAAGAAAAAAAAACTGTGCTGCAGACTTAACGGTAAATTTTGACAATTTTGTGACCAAATAACTTTGTAGTCGCTCATGGTATTAGGTGGAAATTTGACCTGTGGATTTTTCATAAACTTAGAAAAGGCAAAAAAAATTTTACTTGACATTTGGTTGCCCTAGTGATGAGCCTCGAAATCTGCATGCACAACTTACAAAAAAGGATAATCTAGAATGGGTGTGTGTTGTGCATGGCTGGCGAATCTGTATTAAATTCTAGTACGTACTGTATATTCCTTACGTTTCAACTGTTCTTGCTGCAACTGGTGCATATTCCAATTCCGCACGACTGTTCTATTTTATGCTTTTCCAGATTCGTGACTTAGGTTTCTGAAGGCTACCACAGCAACGCTTAATGAATAACGGCTTAGTACTCAGACCTAACTATGGCAGACCCGTATTTATACAGTATATTTTTGAAAGACATATATTTTGGCATTTTTTCCGTAGCGGAATGGGACTACAGTATTTAGCGCTGAGCTGTTTGGACGCTTGCTCTAATCTGCTTGGTTACTCGTACGCACGCGTCGATACCTAATAAAGTCTGCTCGTCCAAACCCTGTAAATTCAAGGAAATTGGTGATTCCGGAAGATTGCAAATGCTATGTGACTAACAATGGACATGGTGAAAACGTTTGGTGACAGTGGACAAGAAAATGAGGGAATTTTAATTTTGGGGAAACAAAGCTGGTTTGTTTTTTTACGCCAGTCGGAANTGTGGAATGCAGATGGGGCTTTTAAGATGTCTCCTCTGTTGTTTTATCTGGTGCAGGTCTTTATGACAAGAAGGNACGGAGNAGTTTTCCCTGTGTTATATGCTCTATTACCGAATAAGCGTCGAGTAACATACATTCGAATGTTCCGCATGATTAATGATCTGTTACAAGATGTGCAGCCACAAAATATTTACTGCGACTGCGAACATGCTGTCTTTTCTGTCATGGAAGAATATTTTCCGGGAGTACAGTTGAAAGGTGGCGCCAAAACAGTTGTGCGTCAAAACAGTTGTGCGCCCAATAGTCGCCAAAAGGGCGTCGCCAAAAAGTACCCGGCCCTCCCGCAGTTGGCAGTTGTCCTGGTTGGCAATGTTCCTGAAACTGGGATAATGACGCAGGCCCAAAATTTAAATGTCCATCATTTCAGAATAAAAAATTTGTAATTAGAAAACATCTGTGAGACAAGCAGTCTTGCACTATTTGATGAAACTTGTGAATAACTTGCCAATGTATCTCGCTTTTATCAATGTGCTACAGCAAAGGACGTTTAAAATATGCATTGCAAGAGAACGGTGAGGTGAAAGATGACATTCATATGCTGCAGCGCCGGATTTAAGGGGGGGGGCTCCCCACCAAAAAAAGGGCCCTAGACCAACCCCCACCGAAAAAAGGGCTCCCCACCAAAAAGGGCCCCCCCAGCATATTCGTGTGTTTAGCCATATGTACAACATGTGCGTGCCACTTAGTCACTTTTTTGGCAAGGAAAATTTGTTTGTAGACGCTATTAAATTATCGGTCGTCCAGATGGCAGTATTTTACATGTATATTATTTCATATTGTGACGAAACAACTATTAAACTTATTGGCTTCCTGAAGTCGGCCAGGTATCTGAATCTAGTGAATGCAAGGCCAAGCCACATAGAACGCATTGGCTTAAGTCTCTACTCGTTACTGGTAGATTTTGCGTCTGCCTTACTCGGATTTGCACAGGTCGCATATGAGTAGCATTGTTAAGCAGGGCTACCACACGTCCTCTTTTTGGAGTACATGTCCACTTTTTTCATGAGAAATGAAGTAATCTCCGAGGACCTCAAAAATGTCAAAATGTCCTCCTCACATTTCTTATTTTACATAGCTATAATTAGTGGCGTAACTAAAGGCTTGAGCCAGGGTGGTAAACTAAGATAAATGGGGCACACTGGCCACTGTACGGGGTCCACTAGACAACACTCAGAAAAAACTTGAGAAATGATGGTGAATCCAGATGTGGATGGCTAAGCTAAAACCCTAAATCACCGGAAAACAATCCTAAAAGCACACAAAAGCAACAAGCTACTGAAAACCAAAAGAATGCTAAAACCGAACTATAAGTCAAGTGGGAGACCAGTTTTTACATATAGCTTGGGAGTGGGGAAATTCGCCCCTCTGTCCCTGTCAGTTACGCCACAGGCTATGATATATTGCATTTACACACAGTAAGCTCTCTCTACGCAATTGCAACAAGATATGAGCTGGTGGCGTGGCTTAGTTTATGGGAGGGCCTGCAAGTTGTCTAATTAATCCATGTTTTGGTTGAGTTATTTCTCGGCTGGAAAGACGGGAATGCTTTCACATTAATCGTTACATAACAGTGGTAAATCTTTTTTCAAACCGGTATCTGAATGACTTCAGCATTAGAGCGCGGACTTCTGACTCCATTATGGTACTGTGCCAGCTTTGCTGATGAACCGTGATACGATGATCAGTGTATTGTACATAGCTTAGTGTAGTACTTTCTAGCAATTACAGCTTATCAGTAATGCCAAAAAATGAAGAAATTCGTCAGAAGTATCCCTTTTTCAGAGAAGTACTAAATGATTTTGAAGCTGAGTGAATTACGTGTGTTTGCATTTACAAAGTTCGCAAAAGAGTGAAAAGACTAGTGTGACATTGTAGGATATTGAATACCAAAAACTTATTTTCCACAGCGTAACCAGGTGGCTATCACTTTATCCTAGGTTGCCAAGGATGCTTCAAATGTACCCAGCTTCACATTCATACTTCATGTCCATCGACAAACCAACTGTTGTTTTGAAACGTTTTTCTGGAAATTCTCTGAGCGAACTCTGTTTGATACATTGAGACACTTGCAATTTTTTGTGGTTGTTTTTAAGCAAGTTCAGAATATTGAAAAGTCAAAAGCATCAATTGTTGAGGTTGTACCGTGTTTCGACACTGTGGAGGCAGGGATTCAAGTGAGACAATCAGATAGCCTATACATACCAAGCCAAGTTAAATCAACATTCTCTGATAATTCAGAGAAGACAAGGATCATGACTGTGATTTATTCATGTCAGATGTATCTGCATTTTACAAGTCTTGTGTTGCACGTCTCGCTAAATGGACCACTTTATTTGCTGAAATTAAATGCTCTGATTAGATTCCTCCGTTTGCAACAACTCAATGGGAAAATGTTGAACCATGTGAGTAGTATCTGCTTGAGAGAAACGTTTCTATTGATGAAGCTGAAGTAAACTGTTTGACCAATACCAAATTTTTCCCTTGATGCAACCACAAACCTAAAAGAAAGATAAATCTTTGTAGCTGAACCAGTTTCTAGTCTATTAAAGCTGGTGTGCAATTTAAATCATCTATCATGTAAGCAATTACATAATATTATTGAAGGCGATTTTACATTTTTAAGAAATTTGAGGAAACTGCGAAATATCCAAGAGCTAAATAGGACAAGCGAATAAGGATTTTGTTTTGTGTGTTTTTACTGAAGCATCGTCTACACTGGACGTCTTACTTCAATGCTTAAAACATATCAATTGGACTATATTTGTTATTTGACTTGTTAAGTGTTAGATAATACACTCAAGTGACAGTCGTAAATTGTCCTCCCTTTGTGCGATGAAAATATGGGATCCATGTTGAGCTTAATAAATAAACGTGGACAGAAGAAAGAGGGATCGTCACCTTTGCAAGTGTAGAGCTTATCCAAGTGGTTCTAAAAACTGTAAAAAATCAAAAGGGGGAAAAATAAGAGAGGAAGAAGTTGCAGCTAAGTCAAGAAACATTCAAGTTAATAGTTTACGGTGTAAGTGAAGTCCAGCAGAGACATTTCTTCGTAACTTGTAAGAGGACAGAAAATCGAATAACATGTTGTGACAGACTTAGATCTACGTAACGATCAGAATAGACGTAGTTTAACCAGCGGTGCAGTAGCAGATGAACGTCAAGAAGTATCATCGAAAAGCACGATACATGAGATTGATGACGTTATGACTGGAGGCAATGATATCGGTCTCTAGTCAGCTGGTATACCAGAAAAAAATGCAGGAATATTGGTTGAAAAATGACACAGGTTATCTTTGACATGGTTATGGAAATTTATTTTACACCGTGTTGTTTCACAACACAGAAAAGACAGAAAATCGCCGTGGAAATGCACTGCAATTTTTGTTCGTTGCCAGAACCACAACGGCGAAGTAGTTGACAGCAGAAGCTGGCTTGCTTCTGGTGACCGGTTTTGCAATAGTTTCACAAACCGCTATTCATTGTCAAATATCATGTTGCAAGTTTTGTTATACTTGAGTTAACAAATGTGACGTCACAAGATTACATAATAAATATTAACGATCCGTGGAAATACAAGTGAATCTTCATCGATCATCCCCTACCTAAAGATTCTGTGTCCACACATGGGGCCTCCCACCACGCCTGAGCCCCAGGCTCCCCACCATCTAAATCCAGTGCTTCCAAGCTGCATAGCTTACTGCGCCGGATGGCATGTAACCTATTTAATAATGACGCTGGTATAAAGTTGTGAAAGTGAGGAAATGATTTGTTTCATTCGGCATGGGTACGTTTTTCACCTGATGAGCGCATGCGAACATTGTACAGTAATAACTGGAAGTTATGTTTATTTTGTATGATTTATTGTAGTTATCTATTGCTGAATTCATATCTTCAAAGAAAACAGATTTAACGCGAGTGTTCAGAATTAAACCATAGACACCCAAGTGGAATCGAAAAAACAGATCTGGGTGGAAAAACTCAGCAAAAGGGGCCCTAAATCTAACTGATGAAAATATCATAACAACAACTGCCCACCATACATAGGACAGGAAAAAGCAACACAAGGAATGCTAAACAAAATAAACTATGCACTGCCGTAGCGAGGCGGTACCTTCGCAGAGTTCTTCACCTAAACCGGCAAAATTTAATGTTGATAAGCCCACCTAATGACTAGACTACAGCTTGTGGCACTTGTGGAAAATATCTCAATGAACATTAAAAGATAACATGAAATGTGCGAAGAAATTGCCCAACGTAAGTATGTTGAAAAAGACCGGATTTCAAGATAAACACTGGGGTATTTTAGCACACTGGATTTGACCCAGACTTTTGAGTAAACACTTAATCAATTTTCTCACTCCACAGCCACATTTCCTAGTTTTTTAGCTAGCCTGCCAGTCGAGGGTTCTGAACGCAAAGCAGAAATGACTTAAAATTTTATTTGAACACATTAAAGAGGTAGAACGTTTATAACTACTTTCAAAAATTGCCGCCCACTTGAAGTGCCACCCGGGACCCTTCCCCTCTGCTACGTCACTGAAACTATGAAATATATTTTTCAGTGACTTAACAAACAAAATTAACAGTACAGTAGGATACCTACACCTGAATTATTAAGAATTAGTAAGAGATTTCATCAATGGAGTAGGCCTATATTACCAGCGTTACGAAAAATGTTTTGAATAACAAAAAGTGATCCAAATGTTAACATACAAAAGAAAATTTGAAAGAGCAGCTACTGTATAATTAAATCAGTACTTAAGTCATCATTTCAACTCATGACACTACAGCAATATGTATTTTTGAAAAGTAGCATTTCTGTTTTTTGTAAGTAAGTAGTTGTTTTCATGTACAATCTGAGTTTCTTAGAAATCACTGAATAGGAGCCCTGATTATATTCACTTTATTGGTAGCTTTACTTTTTGTGGGCTTTATTTAATTCTGTTTTAACCTTCATGCACTTCGCAGAGTCGATTACTTTATAAAAATGTATTTTTCTACTTCACTGTATTCAATAACTTCATTCCAGAGGTGAAGCAAGCAAGGAATCTGTCGCAAAGAGGAAATCAATTTCACGTGACACTACACATCGTCAGTCCTTACATCTGCAAGCAACGTCCTGCCTCACATAGCACACCAACAGTCGGCTGTAGGTTGTTATGCACAATAATGTTTGCCAATGAGACAGAGTGGTTGTCACTGGTTATGATTTTACAAGCCTTGGTGTTGAAGTTGGGATGCTTCTCCAGCACACATTCAAGATATTTTGTTACCGTGTCTCTGCACATACTTAGGTAAAGTGCTGTCGCATCTGCCAC
>JGI24021J15306_10008269_pt1 | contig 12788 bp, 7 predicted proteins | sample Ectturendosymbi1_FD_15306 | JGI IMG/M metagenome (IMG submission 15306) | reverse complement strand
AGCCGCTATCCATACAGTAAAAGGCCTATTCGTCATCCCATTTAGCGCAACTACACGTATCAATCAGCCAACGAAACATCTATCCAACAAACTTCCACCACCTCCAACTGGGTTACACGACAACGCATGCGTTTCTTGCTACAGATTTATAAATAAATCCCACAGCGATTACGGACGCCTGCGAAGCGAAACGTAGCGCTGAGGCCGACAATCAGCAAATCGCGTCTGTGCGTCTGCAACTTTTAAAAATCTTCAAATATATATGGTTTGGGTGAAAAAAAATTACAAAATTTGCGAAATATCAAAAATACAAGTCTTTATTTCACAATTTTTTTTTCAATCATAGACATTCGGTTTTTGTAGTGAAAGCAATCGCCCTTTCTTTCCCAACTACAACTCACTGTCACAGTTGAAAGTAGACGGAGACACAATTTTAGCTTTATAAACTAAGAAACAGCCTCATCTCGAAAAAAAATATTTTCCACAAAAAATACAACTTATGTTCAAGTGCATAAATGTATTTGCAAATACATATTCCTTTTTTTTTTGCTCGAGAATAACACATTAACTCACACAGATGGGCACAAAAAGCTCGTTGAAGGGCAACTAACGTTAAGCATTAAAATCATCAGTTAACGAAATTTTTTGTCACGGTAATTAGACATGCACTAAAACTACTAATAACAACTTAACGATTCAACTTTTGGAAGCAACTGTAAATATAAATTCTTTTTAGTTTAATCTTTCTTGCTTCTGCAGAAGAAACAAAGTTTCTTGTAGCCTAATTCAGATGGTCTAGTGCACAGGCTTGGCTGAATTCTTATAGCTGATGCAGCGTCATAGCTAGAATACGTTTAATGATCTGTTAACCATTATGGAGTTTGATTTACAGAAAAAGTCTGCAATTATCAGCCGAAAATTTCTCAATCGCACTCAATCAATTGAATGTTTCAGATGCTCCAAAGCTAGATTTGAACTTTTGCAGGCTATTCTATAAGCTGCTGATCTCCCGATTTGGTGAGCATTTAAATGAGGTATTCACTTGGCTGAATTCTGCACTCTAAACGTATTATACAGAAGAAGCTGAAGATTTTATTGCACATGCAGATATTTAATCTGAAACGTTTGCTAGCGTACTGTGCGGCTGTTGAATCGAAATGATTGTACACTCCACATGCAGAAGGGCATACGTTTTCAGTCAACGTTTGGACCTAATTGAACAAACTAAGAAGATTCTGAAACGTTTTAAAAAGAACCGATTTTTTGTTCGACGGTGTTGTTGCTTTATGCTTGCAAAATGAGTGGCTCAACAAGCAAGTTCATTTGTTCTTTTCTTTAAGACAGTGGTTCCCAAACTGGGGGTTAATTACCCCCTGGGAGTAATATGCAATTCTTCGAGGGGTAGGCTAACGCGGAACCAAAACCACAATGTTGTTCTGTAGTATTCTTTTTATGACGCAAAATATTGAGGGTAATAAGACATAATCGCTACTATGATTTTGTTCACGGCTCGAACAAGTTTGGGAACCACTGGTTTAAGAAATGATAACTTCCTGAAATATTTCACATAAACGCATAAAGTGCTTTGCGACCGTCGAGAACAAAACGTTTAGAGAAATTAGAAAATACTTTTCATTTTTGTCAGAATAGATGCATGGCAAAAGGTAAAGACTTTTCTTACCAGCAGGGCAGGAATCCTTCAAGTAAATCAGTAGATTGACTCTGGACAATTAAGTTGTATCAAAAATACAGCATGGAGGGCTTTAAGTTTAAACCACGACGTGTTTTGCTGCAGTCGAGTATCGACGCAACAAGATTGTTCTGTAACTGCCATTTTAACAGGCAATGTATTTTTTCTGGCAATGCATTTTGCAGCAAATGACATGGCAACAGAAATTATGCAAAAACACCGGAACACTCCTTTCCTTCGGAAAATGTCGAGACCGCTTTGCTCTCTTTCTTCCTACCACACAATTGTTCGTCAGTGATTTTGGAGGAACGAATCTAATTTTTAGCCAGTACTAAATATCACATAGTTGCGTTTGCAACATGCTGGTTCACTTGACGAAGACTTTGTGCTGCTACTGCTAGTAAAGGGTTGTTACATAAAAAAACTTTTATGTCAACATAAAGAAACTGGACGTTAAAACATGTGCTTATGGAATTTTAACCGGTTGAGACCAGGTTTGACTAGATGACAAGCATGTTTGTCAGATGTGCTCACTGTGCTGCAACTCGGCCTATAGCTGTTCGTGAGAATTCATGTGTGTCAAAATTTCAAGAACTCTTAACCTGTGGCAGATTGTAATCTATTGCGCACTTTGTCATTAAATGCACCCTACTTTACAGTTGTTTGTTGATGTTCAGAAGATAATTTCAATACCAATCACTCCCTGGTGTGGTGTTCGTTGAATTATCTTTAGCCTGTGGCAAAGGAATAGTCACAGACCAAGAGAAATTCAACAAAAAGTCGAGGCGGCGGTGTTTGCACTGTTCAAAGCTGTGGAACAAATCGTCCCGAACAAAGCGGAACAGTTCAAACTTGCGGCGCCACTTTTGTCAACAACCGTAGTAAAAAAGCGGGAGAATGCGTTGGTTTCGTACGCCGTCGAAACGGTAAATAACCGAAGTGGAGCTTTAACTCCCAGCAGTTTAGTACGAGTGTGTGTGCTGCCCGAAATATTATGGGAAACATCCATAAAATGCAAAGAGCTGTGGAAAATATAATGTTTTGGCAGAAATAATGTTCCGTCTCGCATTGAAAAATAGCCAAACTGCAACTTTTTTCTACTAAAGTTTGACGTACTTTACGTCTCAACCTTCATGAAACCTTGCTGTGGAAACGAAAACAGCCCAAAATTTGAACAAGTAATTTAAATCATGCTAAAATAAAAAAAACGTTTTCCTTTCATTAAAATATAAATTTTTTGCTTTGTTGCTTTTCACACAACTTGGTAAGGCACTGACGTAGGATTTTGCCTTGCTGTGTTTTGCATGAATTTAGAGCGCCTGCCTCAAGATGGTATTTCTATTCATTCTGCCGCAACATGTTACGATATACAAAGACAGACGTTTTAATTGAAAGTGCACGGTATATGATTTNTAATTATTTAACAGCAATGACGTNACCTCAATTAAACATTCAGCAAACGCAAGCAGTGTTCTTGTTTTTTGAAACAATTAATATTGTAGGACATTGGCTATGGAAACNAAATGTGGNCAAAGCAATGTATTGCTTTTGCGACGAAATAATGGCTCACACAGTCAATAGATGATACAGCATTGCGTAGAATATAATGCAGAAACTTTTCGTAATTAAATTTTGCAAACAAGATATCCCATAATAAACAAGAGCGTTTTTCTATGCAGCAAATCAACAAGTGCGGCATGACTCGGTACTCTACAGATCAACTAACAATCGTATGCAGCCCTTACCTTATATTGGCACCATGGGCGCAATTTTCTTGCAAAATAAGGGGGTACAGCTTGATGTGAAACCGATATATTCATCGGGTCGATGCAGAAGTGGGGGGAACATGACATACTATATATCCCCGCCGTCTGAAATAGTGGGGGGACACCTCCACCATGTGCCCCACCTAATTGCTCCCGATGATTGGCACAAATATGATTTCCCCATGTACGATGTCAATAAGCAGGCATTTTATGTACAGGGCAATAAGCGTCTGACGTCATCAAAAACTAACCATTTTTCTGAGTTTCCGTACACTGAGTCAAATAATCAGCAGTTGCCTCAACAACCTTAATTCATCAGAGTATGGCTTCTTTATTGAACAAATTCTTTCAACCCATTTTAATCAGTAAAGCCGTAATCAGCAAAGCGAGACCAAAATTTTCTGCCTCTTCAAAATCGGAAACTTTTGAAAATCTTCGAAAAGGTTGATTTGTGATGTGAATAACCCTTGCCTGCAAGAAATGCAGCACCCTTTTATTTTTTCGCAAGGGAAAGGCTTCCCCATTTCAGCAATCAAGCTTTACGCTTTTCTCGAGGAATTGCCTTTCAAATTGTAAGCGCATTTCCGGCACACGATACGTGAAGCTGGCAAACTAGAATGGAATCCCAAGGGAGTTACGCCGGGGGTGGGTCGGAAAAGGTTTTGGGCGTGCCAAAAGAGTATCTCACCAAAACCTAGACCAGGTCAATTTTGCATGCATCGTAAAGCTTTCGTGAGTTGCAGAGGTGACCTCCCACCGATCGCAGCAACTCACAGCAAGACACTGTCAATCGGTGAAAGAGCCATGAATTGGTGGCCTTTTGTGATTATACCTTTGTAGTTCGTAATTTCAAAAATACGATATCCAACAGCAATACTGCCCAGATTGCCATAAGGCGCAGTCACGCAACACATAGACGAGCATTAACCTCTAAAACAGTGGTTTTCAACCTGGGGTCTCGGCCCCCAAAGCTGTCGTGACTCGTGAACTATTTGGGAGGGGTCGCGAGTAGGTATTTAATGCACAAATTTGTATTACATTTGCTTCATACGAGTTTTAGATAGGGGTCGTTGGATTACAGTGGGTTGCTGTAGGGCCGTGGTACACGAAAGATTGCAAAACATTGCTCTGAAACCTTGCCGGTTTCTAGGGTTATTTTTGTCAGGTTCTTTTCCTGTTGTCGTGACAAACAAACGATGGAGTGAGAAAGGTCTGATGTTTTCAACGTTGATTGTCTATCCCGGCGTATTGCCGACTTGCTACATGAGTCAGCTTAACCACAGCCTGTAAGCGGATGTTACAATGGGCTCAAATAACTGGAAAGATGATCACGTGTAGCAAGCCCGTCTGAACCATTTCCCAGCTGAAGAGGTGGTGACGCTTTTGCTACGTTTCGTGACCAGCCAAGCTTGATTTACGGACGCCCGCGAAACGATAAATAAAACCGGTGGCGTGGGTCCGTCTGCGCGCAACGTAATGTGCGTACTACTTGTTGTATTTTCTAAATTAATCAGGTTTTGCGCAACTATTATACTATAAATGACATTTGTATGAAAAGTAATAAAGTGCGTTTATCATACAAAACTTTTATAACATACTAAACTGTCCGAGTTTTTCTTTACGAAGCGTTGTAATGAAAGGTTACTGCCTTACAATAGATCTTGGTGAACGTGCAGCAGCTCTCAAGCGATTTGTTTCCTTTGAAAAGATAAAAGTTTTTACAAAAATATTTAGAAGCGTTGCTTGACATAAAACCAAACATTCGAATAAATCCTCAGAGCGTTTTCCATTTTCTTCTGATCCGATACAGAGGCTTAAAGTACAACCAACACGCTCGTCTCTGCACCTGGCGACGACACAGCAACAGACCAAGAAGCAGGCGAACAAAGATCACGAAAACTTGACTTCACATTTGAAATCGCTTAGATTTTGGAATAAGCAAACTGCGTGGATGCAATCTTTTGCAGCTCTATTACCTGCCAATGTTCTTTTAAAGTCGTGTTTTCATTCAGCGTATGCAAAAACTACGTGTGAGGTTCCGTGTGTTCATGACTGTTGATGGCTCAGAAATGCGCATGGCATTAAAACTTGCGCTTTGCTTCTAAATATCCAGTTTTAAAACAGCAAGGTTGCATGCAAATATTTACAACTGCATTCACCCAAGGTTTTCGACAGGAATTTTCTATAAACCCGAAATTCAAAGTGATTTATTTGAGTTAATGTAGTTATTCAAGCGACAAGTTTATGGTTTGAACAAGTGACTATGGTGCTGAGCAAAACGTCAAACACTTTTGACAAACGCAACCGATGTTTTTGTCCTACTAAAACGTAGTCGTTTCCTATGTTGTACTTGAGCTACCTGTTTGTTTTTTAAAATCATGTGAATAAATCAATACCAGTTGAACACGTCATGACATTTAAGTCACATGGTAAGGGTTGTCGAAGACGTGACTTGGAGCGCCTGAAATATACCTGTGTTTTTCCAAAACATCGCCTTCAGCTTCAAACCAAAGGTGTTGCTCTGATACGATGGTGCTGTCATAAACAGTTCGGTTATGCTGTCATAAACAGTTCGGTAGTATGTGAGCACCCGTGATCACTTCTTCAGTGCTGTTTACGTGAAGAAGCAAACGCAAGGGTTTCGCACAACAACTGTTTGTGATGATCTGCAAGACACCTCTTGTTTATTGAACATACAGTGGAACGATTTCATTCTCGAGTTGTCAGTGAATTGTTACAATTCAGCATTTCAAAATTTAAGTCGCTTGCAAGACATGGAAAAGATCACAATTGAAAATTAGGCATCAACATCGAAGTATGCGCTTTCGGCGAAAGTCCCAGTGGAAACAAAAAAGGTGATTTGTTTTGAAAAATATTTTCCTGTGATTCAAGTCCAAACATTATTATCCAAGAAAATATTTTTCAGCTTTCGCGCCACACTCAATTTAAAGTTCGTTAACGGGAATGACTGACAGCAGCTCCACGCGTGTACCTGCCTTCACAAACTATTGGAATGCGCACAACAAATAGACTTCTTCGTGGCAAAAACTGCCTTTCATGATTGATCCTAGTAGCGTTTGCGTGGAAATCGGCGTTGAGAAAGTATGCGGCAAGCTTGACAAACACTGTAAAATCAGTCGCTGCTTTCCACGACCACGCTTATTTTCGAACATCCGCCGCCGGGTCCGAGAAAACAAGTGCGTCACGCCAGAAAGCGGAAATAAGGAAATAAAGATAAAAGAGGAGAGAATTTATCAGAGCGACTGCCAGACAAAAACAACAAAAGGAAAGGCAGAAACAAGACGAGAGGCAAAAAGCTCACTGCGTAAGGGAAAAAAAGCAATTGCAGCGTTGACGACAACAGCGCAGAGGAAAAAAGAAGCAACTGCGCCGCCAGATTCAACGTCCTCTTCGCTTTGAACAACATTCCGCGCGCGGGGTTATCTTTCGAATCGAATTTTCCCTCGCTCACGTGACCTGATCAGCTGTTTACCACGCCGCACGAGTTTGTTTTGCAGTTACATCAAGGTCTGCTGATCCACTGCAGGGCTGCTGGTCGCGTGACACAGCCTCATCCGGCTTGCGTAGCCATGTGCTGTTGACTGAGCGAATGCAACGCAGTCGAACGTGTTGCAGACAAAAACACTTTTCACCCTTGAAACTATACATCAGCGCAGGGTTTTTTGAAGGTGTCTTAGGGACCCGAATCGGGTCCCTAGAATTGAAAATCGGATCCCTAGAATCAGAGAAAATTATCATCGGGTCCCTAGAATAAGAGAAAATTGGGACCCCAGAATCAGAGAAATCGGGTCCATACCGGGTACCTAACATTTTCCTTAAATAAAAATTGCATCAGCGTATTGCTTGTGGGGTAGATGTTAAAGTAGGGACTCGCTAGACTTACTGTACGTCCGACAGTCAACTTTTCTCTTGTTTTAATTTTAATTATTTCGCGCTTGCTTGTGGCGTTATTTGACGTTACAGACAATTTTTTATCTTACAATACTTATCATCGAAGTGTGTTACCACTCCTTGCATACACTGCCAATCCGTGCTGAGAATTAGACGTGAAATGAACGGAAGCAAACCGACAAGCTACAGTGAGGAAATGATGCATGTATGTCGAGTGTGGTCCTTGATGAATCTAATCAGCGTAATTAAAATTGAACTGCTGCTCGTTCTGTCTCATGTGTTCTTGTCAGCTTGGAATTCATCTTTGGTCTAGGTCGTTACATCGATTTTTAATTCGGTATACAACAGCTTGTGACGCAAGTGTTGTTGGTCATCCAACAGACTTCGACACCTAAACGAAATTTATTGGCATTTGTCTTCATTACAGTGGCAAGTTTAATTACAGTTCGGCCAGCATGATCAAACTTTGAGGAGATAATCACCTGGAAAAGGATTCCCTACTAGAAAACTCAGTCAACTTGTATCTGTTGACGTTTCGGTGTCCTGTTTCTCTTGAAAAAGAACTATTTTGTGTTTGCTCTAAAACAATATCTCAAATCAACAACAGCTACAGATCTGCAGGAAAATTCCGGAGAAACAGTCATAACCAAAGATAGTAGTCATGCACGTTTCATCTGTACTGGCCAACAAGCTGTTTGAGTCCGTAAAACGTTTTCGAATGGATCTAATATCTTTTCATTTGGTAATGTGTAGAAATACGAGTTTTTTAGTGATAGGAACAAATTTCTTAACGGATTCGCTCTCATCCTGCTCACGGTGGGACAGGACATGAAGATCAGCTTTACAAAATGTTTGCTGACGGCCGAGAAATTTGTTTCACGTTGGCGTATCGAGATTACCATTAATACTTTACTACTGTTTCTNTGGCATAGGCACTTGTTGTTCNCTTTAGAAACAAATACATATTGGTTAACGTCGACAATTGAAAAAATCTGTAATCTTTTCTGTGTAGGTGTGAACCTTGGCCTATCTGTTCCTTTCAAATTTGAAATAGAGGCCTTCAAGCATCAGTGCATAAAAATTACGGTGACCTGATCAAACATTTTCCAAATTCATCTATTGAACTATGTTTTGCAATGTTACTTGTCCACTTCAGACTAAACATTCAGCATTCTCTGTATGCAATAAAATTAGGTTACCTTGTTATAAATTCCGTACTGTTCTATGCGGAGTTTTTGAAAGCTTTTTCAAGAAAATGTTCACCATCTTCATATTATCAAAATTTTTTCAAAGTAAAATATACAAAACCAAATATCATTTAGAATCTTTGCAATTCAATCTACTTAACGCAATAACATTTTTTAAAAGAAAATGTTCATTTGTAGCGATGCTTTCTACCATATCAAGTGAACCCGAAACTTTCACAAGTTTTGTCGGTTCTTATCCCACCTTTGGCAATTTTGTGAAGACCAGCTTTAACATCAGTGGCTTCTACATGCATCTGCTTACCGTCTGTGAAACTTTTGAACAACCAGTTGTTGCTCGTCCTGGTAGATTTTGACGATTTGCAGCAAACGTCAAGCACATGTCGGCTCGATCCACCGACTTAAAGCAGCTGCTTCGAAGCTGTTTATTGCTTCGCTGGCGTACGGAATTAAAACGATCCCGCTGAAAGTTTTGCGGGCGTTTGCCGGAAGATTAGCGCTCATTCACTCCCGTCGTTTCACACATGACTGGAAACGATTTACGTCAATGACTGGCCTAATACCAGGACAGTGGATGCAGCCGTCGCTAATCTGGTTTGCGCCCTGCCAATTAAAACGCCATTGCATCTGATCTGTGGACTTGCCAACAAGGAAACTCTCTTTCGCAAGCTTCACTCGTAGATGTGCGTCTGACCTGAAATCAACACACTCATGTTTGTAACTGGCTTTGGTTTTATCTTTAAATATCTAAACTGAAAACGTCGACCAATGTGGCAATGCTTCTTTTAGGACGTCGTTCACCTTCCCCTGGATCATTGGTGCTTTTATTGGGTGTTGCCAAGATTTTGTGGCACGCCTTCTGCGCGTAAAAGTTTCTTGTAACAATTTTTCGTAGAGGGCCACTTTTGAATAAAATGTCTGCCCGGCTTATTATTAACACGCTGTAGGTGTCTTTGTAAACACCGCAGTCTTTTTCTGTATCCAAATCACTGAAATCCAAGAAAAACCTTTGTCAGTGTAATACAGAGTTTCCCAATCTGGGGTACATGTACCCCCAGGAGTACCTTTGCCTATCTGAAGGGTTACATTGAACGTTAGCAATATAAGGGGAAAATATGTTTATATGTTATCGTTTCGAATTATTTATATGTATATCAATGAATATTATTTTTAAAAATTATTATATGCTTATTGGTAAATATAGTTTTGTTATTTTCTTCAGCTTTTCGTCATAAGAAATTTTAGGAATACATGCTCATCCATCGAAATCCTAAATGGATACATAGCCATAGAAAGTTTGAGAACCCTGGTGTAATAGAACGAGCTGGATTGCATTAATTAAGCAACATTTAATTTCTAAAGCAGGCCTGCACAACATAAGGCCAGCGGGCCGCATGCGGCCCGAGAGAGCTTTTCCTGTGGCCCGTGAGAGCTTTCTCTATCGCAGAAAATGTTGCAAAAACCCGGCTTCGGTATAATTAATTGTCGTTCCAGAATTGTTTCCAGATTACTGTACAACGAAATAGATTTTGCGACCCGCGGAAAATTTGTGTTGATCAATTTAGAGCTTTCCGAGTTGTGCAGAAAACCTGCAAAGGTTCAATTTTCTTCAGCAGGAATTTTTACAGCGTGGATCAACAACAAAGGCAAAGTTATTTAATCCTGGAAAAGTTTTTTTTATAGGCAGCCTTTGTTGTGGGAACTGTTCCTTTTGAGGTTTCAAGCAACAGACAACGATAACCTATGTTGGACCTTTTCACGTTTATAAAGCCAATCGCATTCGATCCTTTTTAACACTACCACTTTAGCAGAATGCCTTGTTTTAAAACGGAATGTTTACATCACCATAATCTTTGCATGAGTTGGAGTTGTTTCCACAAGACTGAAGACACAGAATTAAACTTCATCATGAATTATGCGAAGAGCAAGCCGTCATTACTGAATATAAACATCACTAATCCCATAACGTGGCTAATAAACTCAAATTTGCAAACGAGGCTTAGGAGGGGAACCTATATTTATCTTTAAAAAATTGAAGTATAGAAATTTCCTGACATCCTGAAGGGCATGCGATAATCGCATTTTCTACTCCAATCTTTGGTAAAACGTTGAGACTGGGTCACAGGCCAACAGAGCTTAAAATCTTCTGTGCAATGGTAGGTGTTCGGTAATCACTATAATAATTAGTTTTAAAGCGACAACAATTACTATGTGCTTGAGACGTATGTCGTAATTTTTTAAGATGACAGCCTAACGTGGTGCAAACGAAAATCACTTCGAGATTGAGCAAGCATTTGCTCAAAAAGTGGCAAAAAACGCGAAAACTTTAGGATGTAGCCTTGAAATTGTGAGGCCTAACGCCTAGCTAAAATGGAGTATATCATCACTGAATACGAGTCAAGCTTTGTAAAACGAAGCGTTGAAACGCACTCTGATGCAGATGAAGGGGAAAATATTTTTAATGCCATGTGGTACTATCTGCTTACACGACATATGCAAGACAGACAGTGAACAGAACTACAACGTAGTCAACTTTTTATAATCAGCATTTGAACTAGTAACCTCCTTGTGCTTTACGTCCATGCAGTCCGTCATCCCGCAGCGGCCAGACAGCACCCATTTCATGTAAAAGTACAAGTAGTCACCGACATTGCCTGGAACGAAGGATTTGTTTTGCAAGTCAAATACATTTCGTTATCTCGCAGTGCTGCAATTAATAAATATTATTGCTGTGAAGAAACTGCGGGAGTGTAGCTTTTGTACATAAAGCAATCTGCATTGCGTAAGCTCCTATCTAATGTATGCTTGAAGTACAATGTAGATGTGATGCGATTCTAGGATACTTGTGCTTATGCAGTTCGAATCACAAGCTTCGTTTCAAAGAAAAACTCTAACTTAATCCCTTCAGTATCCACAGATGTCAATACAAATTGTTCATTTATGGATTGATGNTTGTTTTAAAGAGGTAAACACGTCTGTTAACGTCTTTAAGAAAGCATAATCTCGCATTTCTCTAATTAAGGAACATTTTNACTTTGGTAGGGTATTATAAATGGTTTTAAACAAAACGAAATCAATCATTTATAACTAAAAATTTGAGAATACTGAAGTTAGATAATATTTACGCAACACCAATAAGAAATTTTTCGATTGTGATGAAATGAATGACAAAATTTTTAATTAATTTTCCAATGTACTTAGTACAGGGTACAGTACATAGCTGTCTGTGCGTCTTTCCCAACCAGCATACGATGCGCTTCGAAGGCGTCCGTAAAGCAATGCTCGCGACCGTATTTATCGAGCGTGACCAACTGCATTGGTTTCAGAGTCGTTCAGCAAGTGTGACTTGCGAGAGCTGCTTTCGAGCGTTGAGAAGTTTCGTAACGTTAAGCTTGTGTGGTTATACATATCATAGACAAGAAAATGGATTATACGTTCTGTTCACAGAGAATTTATCGTAGGAACTGCAGTGATGTATCGTTTATGACGTAGCAAGGTGTTAAACAATCATTGCGCAGACAAGGTTTTAAAGTCGCTTGAAACAGCCCTGCTTCTAAATATAAGAACAATTTTGCGCAAGTTACGGTTCGATCAAAACTCCTTAGTCTTAAAAATTTCATTGATATGCGCTGCGGTCGGAAATATGGCCAGGGGTAGGACTCCATCCATCATCATGCTTTTCGTATTTTGCGTGTTCACGAAACGTCGCAACTTTGTTGCGGTGCGCGGCCACGTTTGTTAAGTTTTTTGTTAAAGAAAATTGTTAAATTTTAAGGACGTAAGCAAGTTGCAGTGAGCGCAACCGATGTGACCTATACTCATCTGTTAGAAATATGCAAACAAACAGGCTGATTATAAAAAAGAACAAGGAAGTTGTTAATCTAAGACCGGGTCTCCAAACGTTTTTGCCGGAGAACCACACATGCCATTACCCAACGGTTCGAGGGTCGGACATCTTACGCAATGTAACTGTTTCGGGATATAACATTTTACCAAATCAGCAAATTCTTCGTGAATACAATGTAATGTTCTTTCATTATTGACAAAATGGTTTCGCGGTCCGTAGTTTGGAGACCCTGTTCTAACTAAGGGACAGTCTCGTAGAAAAAAGGCTTTCTTTATTTAATTTTTTAGAAACTATATTGTGCATTCAACCCTTTACTTTGCTCTTCAGGCATAATTAATAGTGTTGCGATTTCGCATTGCAAACTCTGA
>JGI24021J15306_10008268_pt1 | contig 12788 bp, 10 predicted proteins | sample Ectturendosymbi1_FD_15306 | JGI IMG/M metagenome (IMG submission 15306) | reverse complement strand
GTGACGTCATAAGTGGAGAACTTTTAGGCCACCTTGGCCCACTTTGCCTGGCCCTGGGCGCCAACCGTTAGGTGGTAGTATTTCGGCCGATCTGTTTGAGCCCTTGAACAGCTCTCTAGCGCAATCGGCGGAGGAGCTAGGGCATTGGTAAGGCAACCAAAAACTGCTGTTTTTTAGGCTGAAATCAAAGTACGAATATATCGTAGGCCGACTCTCAAAGTGTTAAAGGTAAATTCACTTGGCGCTGAAGGTGTTAACAAAGTGTTCATTTCCATCATGGAAAACCTTAATCTGATTTTATTATTCAAAAGACATTTTGGATCCAATATTTTTTCACTCAGTTTGGGATATGCTTATTTGTAACTAAGTTACTTTGAAATGTCTGAAAGTTCAAGCAGTTTTGCAAAATTTAGTTTCATGAAAACTTTGGTATCTGAAAAGAGTGTTTTTTGTATTCATGAAAGTTTTTGTATTACACAAGTTAACTCAAACTCCAACTTAAAACCATTGAAGCTTTGTGTATTTGCCTTAAAAGTAACGTGGTACTTGCTTTCCTGCAACGTTAAACTAATGGCATACTGATAAAAAAATCTCATAAAAAACAATTTTTAAATGTAACATTTCATTTTTACTTGACTTTTTCAGTTGCTTTTAAAATTGCAACAAACATGCAGCCAATTCCAAATAAACATGAAAACAATCAGTTATTATGTACTCAAAACAAATATGACATCACATATAACAAAGGTAAATGACATAATGCAATTTATGGAATGATGAACCATTACAAAAACATAGTATAGCATTCAACTTCAGAAACAATAATCGTTTAGGGACAATGATACAAAGTCAACAGTGGAGCTTGACAGATAGGATTTTCTGGGCAGATACCAATTTTTTTCATTTTTCATCGCTGATAACTGATGCTAATGTTTTTGCATTATACAAATCACAGTTGAAAGACCTCACGTAATGATTACACAAGTTACAAATGAAAGAGCAGATTGTGACATGTTAGGAACATAATACAAATAAGCAATAAAATACACGAATGACACAAGCAGGAAAGCAATGAGTAATTGTGAAGATGACATATTATACAAACAACAGCTATGGAATCCATCCAATGGGTTGAAGATAAGACAGAGTTACAGTATGTCAGTTAACAACATTCGAGTAACAAATTACCATTGGCGGTTCAAACCTAAAAGGTACTCCCTTATGTATATACCTGTGTGAGTGGGTAAACCACAATGTGCAACACATTACAAACAAAGATGATACTATCATTTCATTGTGATGAATCATACAATGCCAAATTCCACACAAACCTGGGTCACTGAAACAGTCAACCACCACAGCATGTACCCTGATTTGTTTACAGGCAATCATCTGCTTACAGCACAAAAACCTGCCAAGAAGTGTTATGTTGTAGATAGTTTTTTTGGGATGATTGCACAACAGTCTGTATATTACACACTGCTTGATGTAGTAGGAGGGCTACGCACCATAAAGAATAGGACAAAGAATTTGTGTTTATCAATCAGATGAAGTAGCAACTTGGGTTTCTGAATACTCTGTGCAGAATAATAGCATAGCAGCTTTTATCAGCAAATTTATATTGCTGATGGATGTTGGCGCAATTTTGCCCATATGATTCATTGGCAACATATGCTATATTGGCACGTGGATGCATTGGTGAAGCTTTCATCTACAGAATATTGTACAACCTATTTCAAGTTGAAACAATCACTTGAAAGTTGATCAATATCAATAGCTAATGTGTCATAATAATAATCATAATGCAGAGGAAAATGTAAGGAAGCCACCTTTGAAAGAGTTGAGAAATATAGATGAAGAAGTGAGGTCAGAGGCCATTGGGTGAAAGAAATAATTGTGGCAATGCAGTTAGAAAATGGCAAGCCTTATAGCAGCCAATACAGTACAATGAGGATGTAGTCAACAAAGCACCTGGCATATGGCAAAAGCAGTTTTGAATAATACAGACCATGATGAAATATTAAAATTACACATAGAGACAGCAGGGAACACAACAGACCCAGAAAAATATTTAAAAAGACACTGGATGGAAGTTCCCACTGGAATTATAAGCCTTTTTTGATGAATACACATGTGTGACAGACCAAAATTTGGCATGTGACATCAAAGAATTCTATCCATTCACTTGCTGCTTTGTGAGATCTGCATGAAAGATAAGACTTGCCTTGGCAGGTTGCATGACAGACAAATGTTATGGAAGATCTTGTGTACAGAAATGCTCAATTCCACTGGTGGTGGTAGTCATGCCAGCCAGAAGCATCAGACATTGCAACAGTTTACAAAATGTTAGAGGAAAACACAATCTAATAATGTGGAGGATACATGAAAAGCTAAACCAAGTTATTATTGAGAAGTGCATAGTTGGCAATGTTAGAAGTGTCTGCTTACCTGTTGAGTGTTCTTAAATAAACTATATTAGAACAAAACACCTATTATATTTCGAAGTATAAAAACAGCTTTGAATTAAATAGTTGTGTACATTTAGTAGAAAGTTGAAAGTGAGAAGTAGTATACAAATACATTTTGATGATTGTTCTTAACTGCATGAAAAGTAAGTACTTCATTATTTGTTTCTAACATGATATTCTGCATCAGAGACAGAGCATATACATGGTGGAGATGTGCATATTCAAGAATATATCCAAGCACATGATGTATGATTTCCAAAATTGTATAAAAATGGTGTAAACCTGTTTCATGTCAATTGTGCTAACGTACTTTGTGTACCAAGACAAACAGAGAACAAACTTATATGCTACTCTAAGAAATTTCATAAATAAAATTACAACTTCATATCAACCCAAAATGTGTTTTTTGGCAAGTATCTACATATTGTCTACATACATACAATTTTACAATTGCTCAAAATGCAAATCATGTCATTTCATTTACATATTCATCCATGTGTAATATTTGTACTGGAAGGTACTTTGTGCAGAAGCAGGTAGTAGAGCTGTTTATTACAACAAATTTTCTACTCATTAGCCATGATGTCTTGTATATTGGAAATTAATATATTTTTTCTGTTAGGCTATTCAAGTTATAGTCACACTTGTTGGTCATTTTTATAGCTCTTGGTGTTCTAGTAGGCCAATGTTGCTCTTAACAGGCCAGTGAGTATATTTATCATGCTTTTTTCTCATTGCTCAAAATGAAGCAGCTAATTACAATGAATGTGTACATCTTACAAGCATAGTGATTTGAGAGTAAATGCATTCATTTATATTGCTTTATTCGCAAATATTTTTTCAGCAGAAGGCTGGTGAATTTCGGCTAATGGGGCTAATTTTGGCATGTGCGTGGCATTTTCAGGAAACCTGAGACCTATCATATTGAATGCCATTGCTCATCACTGTGGTACAATATGACCTTTGCTTTGAAAATGTAAGTGTTATCATATGTGATACTATGTTTTCTGGACTAGTGATGAAGGGCCTTTTTTAAAAAAAAAATTGTGTGGGAGGAATCAATTTTAATGTGCAACTGGATATGACGTTTGCTTTTAGCTTTCTGTACATTTATTGAAGTAGAAATATTTAGGTAGATTAGTAAATATGACTGTTTTTCTAAGTAGGAGAATTTTGTTTGGTGCATCACACTAGTTGTCCAGACTATTTTTCAATTTCATAACAATACAATAAACCACAATCATACAATAGCTTCAAAAAATTACTGAAGATCACTCTGATTTCACTAGATCAGCTGCAAGCCAAAATTACTTCATCCCCAGAATTGACTCTTCTTTGGGAAAAAGAAATCTGGCATATCAAGGAGCAGTGTCATGGTCCAGCATACTGCAAGAGTTTAAGTTTCTATTAAATGATAGATTCTCTAGAAGTTATAAAAAGTTTCTTATCATGCTCTGTAGTACGTAACAAGCTTGACTTTTCATACTAAAGCTAATTTCATATTTGACTATGACAATTTTTTATCTCTGTTACATGATACTTGCTTATTTCAAATGAATTACTCACTTATTGTTTTTCTTTCATGTTTTCTTACTGATATTTGTTTTTTCTCACTGTTGGTGCCTAATCATTACCTGTGGTACAATGTTTCTGTCCTGTACCATGTCTTTGAGTAAATTAACTGTATATGAGATTAAATTTGAGGTTGCAGTTTACTATTGTTTGTTATATCGATCGTTCTTTATTTCTTTGTCTTATATTTGATTATAAATAGCAGCCCAATGGTGGTGGAAGGTAGAAATGATTGGTATGGACAGAGGCAAATAATTACAAGAAAAAAGCAAATGATTCATGTTTGACAAAACATCAAAAGTCAACTATAATTTCTTTACTGAACATTGTCACAAAGATGCAGAGTCGTGTAGTCAGAAGACAAAAAAAAGGTCACACTTTTCCAAAAACCATTTGGCGTTTCTGATTTCTTGAAACAAAAACACCTTCTACAAGAATGATGTTCTGTGGTGTTCCTGTTGCATGTATTGCACATTCAAGCTTTCTGTACAATTTCCACAATTTTTATGAACAGACAAAATCATTAGGTGATCCAATCTTTGCGGTGCGCACTCATGGTCATTCGGAGGTGGTGTTTTCAAATGACGAACGAATGTAAAAGAACGCTTTGCAGAAGCAGTTAATGGCGTAGCCAGCCCAGAAATTTGGGGGGCAAACATTTGAGGGGGCCAAAATGTTTGATTTTAGGCAAATAACACTATTTTGTTTGGAAAAACGNCTTTCAAAGCACAANATGGCTATATTTTCTAGAACTTTGGGGGGCCATGGCTCCTTTGGCCCCCCTGGTTACGCCTGTGGAAGCAGTTATAACTGGCAGCAAGTTCATAAGTTGCAGAAGTTTCTTAACTTTAGAAAAAATGTTGCAATTCGATCGAAGTAAATGCAAGAGTGCTAGAAACTACCTCCTTCATTTTCTCACTGACACCTGATACTGCATCACTCATAACAGCCAACTTAATAGAAAACCTTGAAGCATCCACATCGTCACCAAAATGCATTTTCACAGCTTCCAAGTTTTCTGCGCTCTCGCATGCTTACAGCCGAAATAAGCAACTCTTCGCATTCCTGGTTGCATCTCTTTTGTATTTCACCATTGACCCCGTTGGCAACATCGAAGTATATCATAAGATAATAATCTTTCGGGGAATCGAATGCACATGCCCTTGAGCCAGATTGCAAGGAGGTCAACGTGCTGTCAGAATACGGGATCCGTTAGTTGTAACTCCTAAACTTGCTGCACGTTTTTTCCCAAAATGAGGGAAATCCAGCATCAGATCAAAGGCGCTGAACAGCACTGCATCTTACAGCACTTCAGCACATTTTTTGGCTTCAACTGCAGTGATGTTCCTACACTGTAAGGTTGTAATCAACTGATCCGTTAATGAATAAACTTGGTGCAAACCGCTATTGCAAAAAACAAACCAAACGTCTCAAGCTTTGCATTATTTCAATTACTTTGGTTGTAACTTCCAAGCACGTTACCCGGTCATTAACAACGGAAATAGAACACTAAGTTTCCAGCAAAGTTTTGCAATTATGCAAAACTGATTCAAAGGATCTCGCTTTGTCCCGTCCACCTCGTAGGACAAAATAGACGAATGCAGCTCCAGTAAGGTCAAAACTGAGTCTCATTCTGTTGAATAAATCCGTTTGTTTTGGAGAAAACTGAATAAAGTTGGGAAGCTTCTGAAGGTGCTTGACTACTAATGCCAGCTAGTCGTTACCTCAGCGTCAAATAACCAGATTTGCGAGTAAGTGCTGAGATGCAACATTTTTGTTCCTGAACAGTTGACAGCCTGTGGATCAGGACCTAACACCAACGAAAGGTCGAACATGCTATGCAATTCTTTCTCACTTAATGCATATACATTGTTTTCCAACTGCTTTGTTACAAAACTACTTTCAGATGTTTATATTGGTTTGGCCAGGCCATACCAATTATTTGATTGGTATGGCCCTGGCCATGCCGCTTCCGCTGCCCGTGCAGCCACATACTATTGGTTACATGGTTGTAATGGCCAGCAAAGTACTTTACACAACTTTAGGGATACCTCGACAATATAACCTTCAAGTTTTTCAGTATGTATCCCAGCTCCATGTTCATTTTTTGGTGATGTTCCTGTGTATTTATCATGTTTATTCTGATGACTAAACTTCAATACAATACAATTCATAAATGCATGTTAAACGATTGTCAGACAGTTTGTTTGACAAATAATAAGGTAATTGGTAATTGCTGATCACACGCTTTCTTTGACACTGCATTGTAAGTACAGTAGAGTTTGTCTAATTCGTCACCTCAAGGAGATCAGAAAAAAGTGGCGATGTAAGCGAAGTGAGAATTATGCAAACAGGTGAAAACTCCATTATACAAGCTTGTATACTTTCTCATAGTAACTTGTATGCATAATGCTCTTATTTGCAGTAAAGTATAAGTTTATGACATTATAGTTTAATACAACAATTAATTCCTCTACTCTATTTGGACTCCACCATTTAAAGAGACTTCCACGCTCTCTCAATGGGGAGTTGGGTCGTGCTTTGCACCTCGTGTATAAATTTGATAAACAAATTGTGAGATGCCACAATTCTCAGATAAATATCCTTAATTTGATTGAATTCCCACATGTACTAGCTGCTTAGACATCAAAAGTGAAACTGCAAATGATGCATTAGCCAAACAAAACGCGTCTAAAGGATAGAAAAAGGTGACGAATTGAACGAATTGACGAATTAAATGAACAGAAATGTACACAAAAGACTGAATTCTGCGATGAAAAAGTAATGAATTAAGCGAATTGACGAATGAGGCAAGTTCTACTGTATCACCAATGGTAAAAAGCAGACGTATTATAACCATGACTCTTTGTGACTTTACCAAGTTTGATGAAATGACTATAACGGAATGGAAATGGCTAAAATAAGCTATTATTTAACAAGTGGTGCTTTAATTTGCTTCTTGCAACAACATATGCAGTGCTGCAACTTCTATTGGATTGTGGCTACTAGCAAAAAGTTTTTTGTCAATTATAAAATTTTGGCAAGGAAAATGTTAAATACCACTGATTGCTAGTGTGCTAAGTAAAGCAAAACGTTTCCGTATATTCATCGATGACATAATTTGAATAACCGCACCAGACACATCAAATGAACGCATTTGACAAGCACTTGCTCTTATTAAATCAATGGACTGTTACATAAAAGTGGTGATAGTTTTCAATATAACAGCCATGTTGGGTGACGGAAATGAAAAAAAACATAGTTATGGTGAAATGTCAGCAAGAAACTCACGAAATAAATGCAATGTTGGTCCAAGCATACCAACTTTATTGATAAAATAAAGGTCTAAGCGCTTAGATCAATATTGTGTTTACTTTGTGAGTTTCTTGCAACCATTTCACCTTATTCTTTTTGCATATCTGTATATATTATTTTTTTGGTATCGTCACCAAGGCTAGCTGCCTCTTATTGAAAAGTTATCATGACTGTTACATAACAATCTCATCATTTCGTGATGGGTGTGTAATGTTTATTGAAACACGGGTGTTCCGCAATGGGAGTCTAGTGTTCCGTGAGAATTTCCACATGTTACATGGCAATCAGAGTGACAAGTTGTCCATGAAAAATACTATCTTTACAAGGTTGACCTGCTATTGTGATGATATATCCCGCATTGTTATGTCATTATGACCACCAAAAACCTAAACACCAAGCAGGATGTATGGCATGTTGCAGATCCAATGAAAGCAAGCAAATTGGTGTAGTGTTGTGATCTGGTGTAAGTCGGTTAATTAGCACTACTGATGAATGAAACTGTCAGGGATGCTATACCACCTAAAATGTTGGGCGAAAGTTGAGTAAAAATCTTCTTTTCTGCATTTTCAGCTAGTTTCCAATGAGGTTAGGGTTTCGTTCTGGCTTGGCCAAGCTTTCTGGAACTACATTGTGACAATGCTTGCTAATGCGCATGAAGCCACTTCACTGACAATATACTGAATTAAGTTTTGGAATAGCATATTCTGTTTTGCCCATTCCTTGGTGCTACCACAAAACAGTGGTGTTAGGCTGGATGATGAAACAATCAATGCTGATCATGTCTATGCTGATTTTTGCTTACCGGTACATTATGTGTTGTAGCATAGTACCAGTTGTGATTGATTTGTGCTTTTTTTAGATTTACGCATTATTTAATACTTTTAGAGCTGGTGTACGAGTACATCGTACTTTGAAATCACACATTGAGACAAATTTCATGCCACTTCACAACTCCATAACTTGCCAGTTGATTATCCTAGAGAGCTATTCAAACCCTCAAAAGACAGGACAGGTTTTATCATGGTGACATCATAAGTGGGGTAGATTTTTGGCCATTTTGGCACAAGCTACATGGCCCTGGGCCCAACCATTAGATGAAAGTATTTCACTCAAGTTTTTACTGGGATCTAGGCTAAAATCTGAGTCTTTTGAGCCTTTGATTGGCTTTCTATCGTTTCTGGTCTAAGAGTTAAAGTAAATTTACCAATTTTTGTTAAAATTACAAATTTATTTGCTAGCCTCGAAGTCTATGCAAATGTTCATGCCTTTTAAAGATTTTTCTCATTATACTTTGCACCACTGCTCCAGCTGAGAAAAGCTTTTAAGATTTAAGAAGACTGAAAACATTTTTTAAGCAGTTGTGGTGCTGAGAAGTTGACTGGAATTGCAATGATGGCTTTGCACAGAGATGTGATAGTGAGTAAGTGGTTGAGGGGAATTTTTGCAGATGTTCCACATTGATAAGCATAAATGTAATATGACTCTACTTTGTGTATAAGCCACACCTTGATTTTTGGCCAATATTTGGTGCAACATTACATGAAAAACACTTTCTCTTAAACGATATTGTGCAAGATTTACCAGTTCTCGCAGATATGCATGTTCCCACTCTAGCCAGTGTGCTTCATGTGTTGGGGTTGCTTGTTTTAGACTTATGTGAAACTTTGTTTTCTTTGTTTGTAATATTCATTCCGTAAAGCTTTGCAACCACACACTACTTCACGGAGTGAATACAGATTATTCTAACTGCATATTGGTGAAATACATAACTGTGTTTTCACATAAGATCACAGAATTCTAAACCAAAACTATTTATACAATAAAAATCTCCACGCTTTCTATAGGCTTTAGAGGAATCAGCCGACTGGGCTCTGCTTTCATCTTTTTGCGATGATTCAAACTTGCGCATATCTGCATTCAAGTAACTTTACTCTGCAAGTGAAAGAAGCAAGGAATCAATCACAAATTTTTAATAGGAAATTGATTTCATGTAACACTACGCATTGTCAGTCCTATCACCTGCAAGCAATGCTAACAGGTGTGAAACGTAGAAAGACCAACACAAGGTCAGAGAAAGTAAACAACCTCAAGACTGCAATGAAAAAAACACGCATACCCAACTGCAACAAATAAAACAAAACCAAAATGTCTTGCTAAACTACAGGCAAAAGCTGAAGCCTCAAAACTTACTGCATAAATGACAAAAACTTACTAAAACTCAACGCCAGCTAACGATTACCACCAAAGAAAAAGTCGCTTTCTGATAAGAGTAACTATTCAAAACTATTTATATGTGAAAAATAGTCCAGTTAATTGCATAAACCAGATATTCCAAAATAAATCGTATATTCATTGAACTTGTACTCCGCGCCACTGTGTGAAAGACACAGTACCATTCCGATTAAGTAGCTGTTGACACTCGGATGGCCTAAAAACTAACTTACTATCTATGGCTGAGAAAGTCGAAGTTGAGATTATGTGGTGGTCTGTAGCTGCCAATCCACATTTGAAAACTTATTCTCAGATTCAACTAGAGCGTGGCACAAGTGCACTTGAATTTCCTAATACTGTACATTGTCGCACCACAGAAAAGCATGGCATGTATAGAAGTGATTATCGTACAGGTGCATGACCACACTGCAGAAATCTTGTACAATTTTATAAAACCATTGTCATATCCCACATTGCATGGAGCTGTGCTCAGTGTTTGCATTCATGTTTTTCTAGGTGAGCTGCTCTGTGGTGCAGTCAGCTACCTTCTTGAAATTTTATGTGCACCATGCTGTTCTCAAATGCGAGACCATTACAGATGTAGACCTAGTATGCCGACTAAACAACACCCTAGTTGCGCCCCTGAATGTACATGGATGCAACATGGTTATTTGTTAGCATCTGTAACACTAACAACACTACTTTGTCAGCGCAACATTACCAGGGAATGCTAAATAAACCCTTCTAAATACACTATTAACTCTATGTACCTGTCAGAACAGGCTGTGCAAATGTGTAGCTTTGGTCAAAAACACTCAAGATGTTTTTATCTTGCTTCTCTGCAGTACAAAATATGACAGGACTATGTGGCCTAGCCATAATACAACCTGTTTCTAACGTTGGACCATTCCAAGCCACGTTTTGAAAAAGTGTGCTTTATAGATGTTAAACTAGCAGGATATGGGCATACAAACAGAGTGGCTTTTCTCTGTTTGTGTGCATGCTTACCAAGCACCACCACTTTGACGACAAAGATGGAGTAATTCTTTACCTTCAAGTTTGAATGCCATTTCTTTACCTTAATTTTGAATGTCATAATTGGTATAACAAGTTATGACGTAATTCTGAAAATTGTAATATTGCATGATGCAACAAAAACAATTCAGAATGGGATTTTTGTGTTGTTCTTAACATTTCAAGTTGCTATTCGAATCTAGACTATAATACGAGTCTTCACAGCCTTTGATTGGCCATCTAGTATTTCTCGTTCAAAAGTTAATGGTAAAAAAAAGGTTTGGATTGAAAAAAAAAATTTTTTTACTCAAATTTTGTTTGTTTGGCCATTACTTTTAAACCAGAAATGTTAGAAAGTCAATCACAGGCTATAAAGACTGAGATTACAGCCTAGTTTCCACTAAAAACTTGAGTCGAAAACAGGCTCTTGGTATTGGTGCCCAGAGCCTGGTGACTTTAGCCAAAAATGTGTAAGCCCACACCACTTATGATCTCACCCACAAAAACCCAAATCCAAAACTTGCCATTTAAAAAAAAATTGAAATTAGAATAATTCTCGCATCTTTTGAGGGTTTGAACAGCTCTTTAGCTCAATTGGTTTGTGAGTTACGGTGGCACAAAGTGATGCAAGAAAAGTGGCTCATGTATGATTTCAAAGTACGAGCATATTGTACAAAGACTTCTACAATGTTAAAAAAAGAGTAAAAACCTGTTTCTTCTTGAAAAGGTCCCAAAAGTCCATTTTTCTAAAAAGAAAAAAACCCAGGTGGGTTGTTTTTTTAAGCTGGGTTTTTCTCAACCCTGTTTGATAGACTCGCTGCCATGATGTTGTGTTTCTTCCTGTTTCATTAATTTTTGAGCTTCATCATGGCCAAGGTATACAAGCCTTACAACAGATATTTTCTTGAGCTTTTCAGTGTCACACTGTTTTCTGTGGTTGTCATTTGGATCTTTGTGTTACATGTCTGGAGGTGTAATACTACAACAGTCTAAAACTAATATATAAAACAATAATTTCAGGTTGTGATGCATAGACAGATGAATACTATAGACCCTTAACGTAAGATCAGCACTGTGGACTCTTATTTTAGGTTGCGCATCATAGGAAAATCAGCACTTTGGACCCTTACGTGTTTATGTCCATAATTACTGTCTTTTGTTTCATCCAAACATTGCGCGTTATATCTCTAATCATGGAGTTTATTCTTGTTGTCTATCTCTGTGGTCATAGTTTTTTGCTGCTGGTTTTAATGAACGTTGCCAACATTCGTTTGTGTTGATCTGTATGTAAAGCAATTTTATTGAAAATGGGTGGAGCCGTCAGTGCTGGGGAAAATAATGATGAACTTATAGACAACCTTGTTGAAGCAAACTACATCAGGTCAAAGCATGTGAGTCAAGATTTTGACTATTTTCCTGTTAGCTTGCTGTTTCAGTTATTGTTATTAGTTGATGTTAGTATTTATTCAACCAATTCTATTTTTGAAAGGTATTTGCTTTCTCCATTATTTCCAAGAAAGTTTATAAGTTTTAAATCACTTTCTTTTTGAAACAAGCTTTAACTTACAGCAATGCAAAATTTCAAGAAATATTATTTATGTTGTGTGTTGATTCAAATAAAATGTTGACGCCTGAAGTTGAATTTTGTGCGTTGTTCAAATAAATTTCATTAAACTCAGCTAATCAATTGTAAGCTGTGTTTGTTCTGCATTACAAATAGCTCTGTGGTTTCAAAGTAGGCTATACAATTAATGAAAATCAGAATATATTATGTGAATGTGTCTTGTTTAACAATTGCGTTGACACAATTGTGAATGAAATTTGTAAGATTTACATGATGCATAATGTAAGCTCCTGCTCTCCAGTCATGAAACTCAGTTGATTTTCTGGAAATCTTGAGTGATGCAAAACGATTTCGGCACATAATTTAGTTTGTGTGTGTTGATTACACATCACCATCAACTTTTTTTCTATAGATTGAAAATATCTTCAGAGCTGTGGATAGAGGAAACTATTATCTTGAGGATCATCGTGACACTGCATATCAGTAAGCGAATTTTTTGATAATCCCATTGTGAACTTGTATAATAGTTATACCTCATAATAGTAGATTCTATTTGAATAAGGACTGAGGATGTGTAATTTTACGTGAAATCGATTTCCTATTAAAAATTTGCTGATCGATTCCTTGCTTACACCCATCGTGGA
>JGI24021J15306_10008261_pt1 | contig 12791 bp, 10 predicted proteins | sample Ectturendosymbi1_FD_15306 | JGI IMG/M metagenome (IMG submission 15306) | reverse complement strand
TGCTCCTCCGCGCATCGCAAACACAAGTGAGATTCGGCTTGTACTTGATCTCTGTTTCAATCATGCATGAATAAAAAACGTTTTAGGCATTTGTGCTGGCCTAGTTGTTTCCACGTATTTGTATGTTGGTTCCAAAATAGCTTGCCTTGTAGTTGGTCGTCAACTGGCTTATTGCGCCGTTGCTCAGCTTGTGTTGTGTAATTGCTGAAAATACTGCCGACCTTTTGCGTCTAACGTCATGTACGGTAGGTCTGTTTAGAACGGAATGTGTTGTATACATTCGTCGTCACTCTCACACACAACGCAGTAGACTCAAGCATACATAGCAGCAACAAGGAACACATAGATACATGAAAGAACATGAACAGAGATAATTTGGTGGTAAAAGAAGAGCATACGCTTATTGGTGCTAACATGATTATTAATTTGATAAAACGCAAGCATAGGTGTATAGCACCAGGAAAGAACATATGCATGAATGGAGCCAATACAGTTGTTACAATGTTCAGAACCGTTGTATATTGCAGCGATGAGTTCCAACCAGACCGATTTATAAAATACAGGCGGGAGTAAGCGGCTGCGAAGGACCAGGGGTCATTTGGACTGCATGTGCATATCATACCCTCAGAGGACAAAGATTTTTATAATGTAAAAGGGTCAGTTGATAGAAGCAAGTAAAAGTTTGTTGCTTTGAATGCAAGGCTTAGAACTCCCAATGCATTTACATGATTAAATGCGTTGTAAGTACGTTCAAGCCGCAAGATGACATTGGATTAATTACGCCACAAAAAAACTTTTCAGTTTTCACATGTGTTTTATACATTCACAATAGCTAAAGATAGAAATGCGTTACGACAGTTATGGACTAGTGTAGCGCTGCAACATATGTCACAAAATTTGATCAGACTGAGAACAAAGCGTCCAAACAAATGTTTGGGAAACGCATTTTCGGTCGATGTATGATTCACCCAGAGGAGCGGTAATTCGTTTATTGCTGGCAGATACATGACTCTTAATGCCATTTAGAAACTAAAAGCGTCCCACTGCTTTACGCGAGCGTTTAATGCGACCAATTTTTGTGAACGCAAGCAAACCCAACTGAGTAAACTAAAAAACAGCAATACCCTCATGAAACAACTATTTTCATATTAACAGCGTTAATCAATGCACTTTGTTAATTATGCAGCAGCAAGAAAAGGAATTCCAATAATGTTTCTAGTACCCGAGTAGCACCTTTTTTATATTCCGCTGTAAACAAAAGTCATACGCGGTTCATCTTTCATTTCTAAAAGAATTTCTGACCAGATTTATATTGCACTCTACCTCAGCATTTTGGCACCTGAGCTTGAACGTGATTTTGGTAATGCAAATTGCGGAGTTTTAATTTGTGTCGTATTATACGAATGAACACCAGTAATACCTCTGAAATAATTGTTAAATGTAGGCGGTAGATGAGAATTATTGTATTTATACGTGAATGTGTGCGCTTCAAGATTGTAAATACCATTTAGTTGTAAAACTTATGCATTTCATAAATGCTACTTGCGTTACGAGTCGCAATTTCATAAGTATTGAAACGTCTCATATCGCGATTCAAAACAATCGATATTGGCTGTGAGATGACATGAAGCTGCTCTTCCCAGGCAATAGTGGATTGAATGCAACTTATGTCGTGATCATGGTTGAACGCACGTTTGGCAAATGTTTCCACATGTGAAACTTGCGTTTAGACATGGAAGTATATAGAGACAACACGAATGAACGCATAGAGCAGGAGATCTTTATTGCAAGCTTTATGTATTTCACAATCGGTTGGACCCTGCTTCACGGCGCCGCAGTTTCGTTGCATCGCCTACCAACATGCAGGACACAGGCTACCTCGGAATGAAAACAAAAACAAGAATTGGGTTAAACTTTTTCCTTGTTCAAACCTGGTAGCCATCTGCCAAAATATAAAGACGTAATAGTCGCCCGACGGTTATACATTCGTTGCACTTCAGGAAAGCGTATGCCTTCCTCAGCCACAACCTGTATTTTCCAATATACCACAGACTTATATTTTCCCGGCCCCTATCACACGAAAGAAATCAAGATAGTCCAATTGTAGATCAATTGTAGAAGTGTTTCATGGGAATAGCTTTAAGAACTGCAAACCCTTTTTGTTTGTTTTAATCTGATCAAATTTAAGCAAACCTGATGAAGTGTCAATTAATCTCTGAAAGTGCTCATGTATGTTGTCAGTAACAAACGACCTGTGCGTCATTGTTTTCAAGAAGGCCTGGTTGAAGTAATTTGCTTATACACTTTCCTCTGGCAACCGTGAATTTTAACCGCTCGTTATCGCAGATTGGGAAAATATTTTCAGCTAGGGTTTTACATGCGTCTTGCTGGTGAATTGATTATTCCTGTTGTTACATCTATGTGCGGCGTGTTTCAAGGTCGTACAAACGTGTTTTTTGGTTAAACCAAATTTGGTTTCTCAACGTGAACCATTCCAATAAGGAGCTATGTTTTTTGCAGAAAACTTACATTCAATGATACCTGACTTGCCGAAATTGGCATGGAAGGATGTTGCTTGCACAGACGAAGAAGGAATGGTTGAAGTAAAATTACTGAACCTGGACGACAAGCAAAAGTTACATATCAAGGAAATATTTGACAGCAAAGTAAGTACGTATAAAACGCGCCAGCTATATTCGAAGACCTGAAAATGATCGCATTGTGACGTATTAAGTGATAGATCAGTGTTTTCCAACCCGAGCCCGCGGAGTAAAATGAGTCCGTGGAGGACTGTGGGTGAGTCCGCAAGCACATTGACCATTGCAAACAATTTGATTTTAGTACCCTCAAACACTAGTTTATCATGGCTAAACGATAGCTGGAGTTTGCATAAAACAACTACTTGAAACTTCGATTTACTTTAGTTGAGGTAAACAGTGAAGTCCGGTCACAGTGTGTAAGCCTTAGCTCACAGCTTCCTCAAGAAGCTAAGCTACTGTAAGTCGGCATCTTTTATCAAAACATGTAAAATGCATTGACGAAAGCATCAGGTACGAAGACGTTTTGATGGTCCAGTTACTTGGGGAGAGTAGCTTACTCCTGTGGCAACGTACAGCGGTAAAATTGGTGAAGAGTTAGAAATTGATTTGCGCTGCATTCGCCCAATCTTTCCTGAACATCCTACTACATTTCCATCCAAGCTGGATGCACATATCCATTTTAACAACTACAGCAAAATATTTCACTGGTTGCGAAGTCCTTTTGAGGTGCCAGCACTATGTGTTCATTGTGACTTGACTGCATTTGCGGAATAGGTGAATGAATTGCAAAGTCGACAGCTGTGGATATACAAAATAAAAATGCTTCTCTTACTCAATTTTTTCTGAACGTTTACTCAATGGAACCAATTTTCTCTGATCTGTGTCGTAAGGTGAAGAAGTACCTTTCCCTTTCCTAACTGCATGCCTTCCTGAAGCTAGCTTGTGAACAGTAAGTGTGGTTAAGGCCAGGTACCAAAAACAACTTTGATCAGACGACGTCAGATGTGCACTGACGACCATATACTCTAATTTCGATAAACTTGTGAAACAACTCAGGGACAAGTTTCTCATTTAAATTTGCGAATGTGGGCGATAAATAAACCACATTTGCTGAAGTCAGTGTTTCCATTATTCTTGTAGTCTCTCTTGAGACAGCAAAGATTTATACTGGTCCGAAAAGAGTCCGTGTCTTGAAAAGGTTGAGAAACACTGTGATAGATACAACGACATTACTCCTACTCCCTAATCGTAGTGTCAACCCGTTTCGCTGAGATTTTGTTTATTTTTTCTGACTTTTTCGCCAAATGTAATTTCACAAATTAAACTTTTTCGCATATTTCCACGTCAGTTGAGGTAATTGCAAAAAATTCTTCATTCACAACAGACACGAGGCCTGGTTCCTCGTTTGTGAAAAATCCAGACATCATGTGTATTTTCTTGGCAGCGGTAATTTTTTAAGCTAAGGCACAAAACGCCGTAGGTTGATTCACGTTTTTTNCACCCGGTTTCCTCGGTGACTCAAAAGGAGCTTAAATGTTTGCAGGTTGATGGTCATCAGTTTTTGATTAGTTTGTGGAACGTATATTCCNCTGAGGCTATCAACGATGTTCAGCGCAATGACAAAGGTGAACCAATCTGGACCCTTAAGGACGTCCTGACATTCGTCTGGTTGAGAATGAAAGACGCAGTTAGTGGATTGAAAGCAAATCTAGACAGAGGTAATCGCTGCGTAAAGATTTGATATAGTGTTACGTTTGTAAATTGACGAAAACTGGATTGTGGGCATCTTTGCATGTTAGTTTATGGGAAAAATTGTGTTTGTTGACGACGAGGTCCGCCACGTTGCTGCATTCGATTAATCGTTTTGTTTCTCTGGTTGGGATTTCACGCACTATTTTGTGAGCTGTACTGCTGGTGGATAACCTGCTAGGTCTGCTATATTTTTTCAAAACGGTGACATATTGAATTCCCGAGTTCTATGATGATGCGCAATAAATAGAAACGTTTGAAAAAACTATGTGCGGAACTAGTTGAAAGCAACCCATTTGAAATTACGTGAGATACTTTTCTCTTTGTTGTCTTTGACTCTTTAATACATTTAGAAACTTCCGCGAAAACGAAGTAGAATCTCAACTACGGTTCTTGGCATCATGTGCAGCCCTGGCGAGGTTGAGCGAATTTTTGTTTGCTGTTCACCTCATGAGTTTGATGTAGGTTCCATGTGTCCTGATCAACCCAAATTGAATTGAATTACTGAGCGCTCGGGTCTAAAATATTAAATGTACGACCCTTCATTTTAAAACCCGCGTGCGCCACTTTTCTTGTTGAAGTTTACACAAACATAACTCGCCAGTCGATTGAGTTGAGGAGCTGTTCAAATCCTCTAAAGATGCGGAAAGTCTTGTAGTTTAGATAAAAAAGTTGAAGTTTTGGATTGTGGGTTTTTGTGGGTGACTTCATAATGGGTGTAGGTTTGTACATTTTTGGCCAGCTTCACCGGGCCCATGGCGCCAACGCCTAGAGCCAATTTTTGACTCAATTTGTATTCGAAGCTAGGCTATAATACGAGTCTTTAGAACCCTTGATTGGTTTTCTGGCGTTTATGCCTCAAAAATTACGGCAAAAAAACAAACTTTTGGTAAAAATGTAATTTTGGATTTTTTACCAAAATTTTGTTTTTTTGGCCATAATATTTAGTTTCGCATAAAAGCTGGAGTCAAAAAATTAGCTCTGGGTGTTGGCGCCAAGCGCCCGGTGAAGGTGGCAAAAAATGCGTAAACCTACCCCCGTTAGACGTCACCCACAAAAAAAACTACATCCAAAACTTTCTTAACTATAAGACGTCCCGCATCTTTAAGAGGGTTTGAACAGCTCTCTGACTTACGAGCTGGCGAGTTCTGGTTGTGCAAAGCTGTGCACTACAATAGGCCTACTGTGTCGCATGTTTAGAATCTTAAAGATCTTCTCCACAAAAGCCTGCACAGACTAATAAACTGTGCTATTTCTTGTTTGCCTATTATACGAACGGTGACCGAAAAAAAAAACGCTGATGCGCTCCTGTTTTCTCGGATATTTTTTCGATGCAACGGGAAAAATAGTTCTGCCATTCAATTAATTCAATTGTCCTTTTCCAAATTGTGTTTCCGTCAGTCTGAAGGCGTAATTTTAACTTCCCATTTACGAGCGCATACGCATACACTTCTTGACTTGTGCATTTCCTGCTACATGCGTCAATTTTTTGCAGGTGAAATTCTACTGGGCCAATTGGAAAAAGACTTCAGGTATGCCCATGTGAATGTTCTTGAAAAGATGGAGATCGAAAGACTGGTAAAAGCTGTGTTTCGTTTTCCAAACTTCAAAGTGAATGATAGTCCTACGCCTATACTGGAAGAAACCAATACTCAGGAATCAAGCCAACTCTTGGAACCTCAGCTTGGAGAAGACAGAGAGACGGACAATTATAGTGAAAAAGACGTCAGTGCCAGCGTTTCTGAAAAAGCAAATATAACCTCGACTGCGGACAATTCTATCGAATGGGAAAGTGTCGCTGAAAATGACCATGGGGAGGTTGTTTTCTTGGAATCTGCAGAGGGTGAAGTTGTTGGAGAAAATGCAGACCAGAGTCAGATCGAATCGTCATCCACTGATGGTCAGTCAGTAGTATCTAGCATTCCCACTGCTAGCGTGGTTGAGACTGAAACACTTGAAAATCCAATAGACCGTGAGCATTTTAGAGTTGAGCAAATTTATACCTATTTCATGCTTAAACAACAGCAAGAAAACGTGGATGTCCTCTACGATTTGAAGGAATGTCTATGTTTGCAAGGCGAATTCGGATACCTTGATATTTTGAAGGCAAGTTTCTTATTTTGTGGAACCAATGCAAAACACACATTTCTGACCAGGCCTGCAAAAGTGGGGGGCCAACCTTGGGGAATTGTTCCCCGAAATTTGCAAAAACATGTTTAGTTTTTGATGAAAGAACAAGTTAGAATCGATTTGCTTCCCCCCGAAATATCAGCTGGTTGGAGCCCTGTTTCTGACCAAGGTCTGCTGACAAACAATTTTATTTTTGTCCAATGCATCATCGAATCTCAGCAGCACACATTGAAGTCCGTTATGTTTTCCTATAAAGTGTTGCAGTCTTAATTGACGTGTCGAGATTGATTTCTGATGAAGATTATGCGAATATTTTCGAAAATAGACCTGCCGGATGTTTTTAAGGTGATATTAAACTTCTAATTAGAAAAAGATAGAGCCACACGGAACATAAACAATGCATAAGTTTTTGCTGTTTTTCTGCATTACCAAAGTATTTTTTGAAAACGATAGCTTTCCTATCTGTATCAATTAACTTTGACATTCGTTTGGTCGTTAGGTGGATAAAAATTGTGAAGAAAATCGTTTTCATGTTCACCTTTTGAACAAGAGATTTTTTGTATAGGATAAAAGTAAAATCTCAGCAGAAAAACCTTTGAATTCAATCACGTCGAATGTCATAAAAATGGGAAAAAGCTTTTCAAACATTTCCGAGGAGTATGGTCAATTCATACAGAATTTTTCAAAAGAGAGAGAACTTGTTGCTTGGCTGCGAAAGAATATGAAAGGTACAGTGTATAGTGATCCTTCATTATGAAACAACATGTTCTAGCTGCAAAACAGTGGACGTCAATGTTGGAACATTTGCTGACTTTTTGTGCATATCGCTCAGGTCATAGCTGTCTTTAGAATTTCGCAGAGCTAGGTCTGGGATCGAATTGTTCGGGAGGCGATATACGTTATGCAAAAACTGATCTGGCAAGTTCCTATTGTGAGCGTAATTAAATTTAGCCAAAAGGAAACTACTTCAAAAAAAGTATTGTGATAAATCTAAAAGCACACAAACCGTCTGACTGTAAAACGTGCTTTAAAAATAAACTGCAATCTCCCGACTTGTCTTACAAAATGTTTCATTTCGTAAAAGCTCAATACGCTTGGATTTCTCATGAAGACTAGTTGATTTACTTTTTGTCTACCGAAATAACAACACTTCCTCATAAGTAAGATCTTGGCCATGTTTTGGATGTTAGTATAAAGACAACGACACAATTTTTTGCTTAAACTTAAAGCAATTACCCCAACCCAATGCAGAGGCACTAAGCAAAACTATTGTTTAGCAACCGCTTCGTACGAACTAATTTTTGTTTTTGTTAAAATTGTGTAATTGTTTAAGAACCTTCTTTTCACACTGAACCAAACTGTTTATCAAAAGTTAGAACTCCATGAAGTCCTACGGAATTTTTTTGAGGAGCCAAAAAGCTAATCCCACAATGAGTTTGTGCAAAAAACAACTATTGCAAATCTTAAGGTATTGCAATACGATTTTATATGGAAAGCATATATGGTATGCAGTGCTTTGCACTGAGATTTATTAGAAAAATAAATCGAATAAAAAAGATCTTGAAAATCGTGCATTTATTTTGTGCNTTGGTGGTGCTTTTGCAAAGTCACAAGTTCATGTAAGACCAGGCTTTTCAAGCGTGTCGCCGTTAAAACATTGAAATCCAGGGTGCAAAGGAGTTGAATCACCACTGGATTCAAACATCAAACTTTCTGGTTCTCGACGACAACCCCGTTGACTACCGTCTTGCTTCAGGTTGTCTGGCGTGGGGGCATGTAACGCATGATGAACGTTGCGTTAAAAAGATCTGCTTTTCTGAAAACATTTACATGTTTCGAATGTTAAGCTATACGAAGGTGTTTCGTGACTGGTAAGTCACTTCTGTGCTTGCGGAAAACCAATAAACCTTGTTGCTTATAACTAATAGCTAAAGGTGTTCAGCAATTTTATCTTTCCATGGTCAGTGCCTNGCATTTGTAGATACTGTCTGTTTTTCTCAGATCGCGGCGAAGTTAAGGTGTTGAGCGATCTTGCCATGATCTCTGCCGGCGATACTCCGATGGAATTGGACAAAGTCGCATGCTTCAACAGCGCCGTGATGGGCTTCGCTCCTTTTCTTTTCGATCTGAAGAAAACGTCGGGTTTAGATGACGTTTTGCGCGCTTTGAAAAGCGTCCAAGAGCACAGGGATAGAGACCCGGAGCTTCCTGAAAAATGGGTAGGCGATTTTGCGTTTTGTCTTCCAGGTATCGAGGGGTTACAAGACGATTCAAAACCCAACTATCGCGATTCTGACATGTGATTAGCAAAACGTTTTGAAGTTGTGAACTACGGGAAGGTGCTACAAAATTACCGCTATGGTTTTCAATTTAGCATACAACCATTTCTTTCAAAATTTAATTTCTCCATGTCATTTGAAAAAGAAGCCATAGTCCTATTGACCAAACATCTGAGAAAAGGAAAATGTGCAGCCGAAACTCAAATTTTGCGTTGTCGATATTTTGTTACATTTGGTTAGATGCAATGTGTGAGTACTTTGGCTATTATACAGTACCAAATTTTTGTACGAAAAAGCTCGCTTATGCTTAAGGAAACTACTGCTCGTGCTCTTACGTGGTTGAAAGGAATTAAAGATTTTCATGGCTCTGTTGAAAAGTCGTCACTTTCAAGAGCCCAGCTAATCAATTCCCATGGAGTTTATGTTATCTCTTGTGATAATGAAACCACTTCATTAGAAACATCGGTGAGGTTGTACTTGGAAAAAGATCCAGGTGAGTGTGAGTTTTGGGAATTTTCTATCTTGAAAGTTTTTCTCTAAGTGCACACTGAAGTCACTTCATATTCTTGCAAACGTACCGCAATTGAGCAGCTGTTTCAGCCATTTCAAGGACCCAGTTGGGTGTTTTGAACTAATTGATAGTGGTTTAAGGCCTAACTTTTGCTGAGGTGTCAAGTTGCCGGTTTCTTTGCATGTCGTGTGTTTGTGGATGTGAAGTTACCATTCAGACGCTGGTACTCTCCGGTCATAAACGATGAAAACAACCTTTATTTGACCAACCTTGAAGAAACTACAGATTTTCATGCCAAACCTTCACGTTGCTTCTTTGGGTTATGTGCATAGACATTTACTGGCTTTAGTAAAGACTTTTAGGTGTGCACCATGAAAAATTACTCAATCAGCTAGGACTGTCACCTATCTGTAGTGGAAAATGTTTCACTTTTTCAGAAGCCACGCAACAACTGATCGCATGTGTGGTGTTACATCAATCGGATTTTATTGTTTCCAACTATAAATTTATTAAGAACCATCCTCTGTCCTGAGGATTTTTTAGATAACCACCTATTTTCAAAAATAAATTTTAGGAAAAAAAATATTCGTGTTAACCAGATATGTCATTGAAAGACGTGCATGATCTTCAATCCCGTTTGATGTTGATCGCCGACAAAGGCCTGAAAGATGTGCAACGATTTATAAAAAACCTCAGCTTGGTGGAAAACCTCGCCAAGGCTCTGGTGAACTTGAAAAACGCTGGTTGTCTGTTGTTCAATAACTGGCAAGCCAAACTGAGGTGAGTGCAACATGGCGGCTTTCCCCATANGTTTTGCCTCTAAGTTTGTTGGCAGTGCTTTCAAACGATAGAGATACCAGAGATCTTTTGGCGCGAGAGGCTTTACAAGCATGTCTTTGTTACTCATAAAAGTAGTATGAATAAATATTTTCGCGGTCATCTTCAACAGTTAAAAGCATGGACAAACCTAAAGCTTTAAGGGTGCTTTTACCCTAGAGGTTGGAGTTTATTGAAAGATCTATTCTACAAGTTGTATTGTGATACATTTCGTTGAAAAAGGGTGTTTGAAAACAAAATAGATATCGAATCAAACACGTTATTCTACTTTGTGCATTACAAGATGTCTTACGGATTTTGTGCAGCTGAATTCAACTCAGCATGCAGTGATTATATATTCTTTCTATTATAGCAGCGACAAGAGCGAAGATATTAGCTCGTGGTAATGCTGACAAACATGGCGGTTGAGAATTGATATTAGTAGCACGAATTGCAAAACGAGCTGCGACGTTCATATGGCATTATGCAAGTTCATAGGGAAAATGACTGGCAATTTTAAGAAGGCCATACACAAATCTAATGTCTTGATCCTGTTTCTGAGCAGATGCAAAGCATTGGATGACGAAAACGAAGCTGTTGACTTGACTTCACTGGTGATAACTTTCGATGAACAAAGCACTCCTATCTATTGCAGCAAAAACGCAATAGATGAAATGATCAACATCACTGCAGTAATGGAAGACGCACTCGTAAGGTATACATTCCCATCTTGGCGTGAAATTCTACAGAGAATCTTTAAAAATAATTGGAGGTAACTTAATACAGTCGAACGGTTGCAGCAAATAAAAGTCGCAATGACTCACAGCTGCATCTTCCTGAGCAATAGACTTATTCTCCGTCGATTGAGTCAGATCTTCAAACCACTGCTTGGCCGCAGTAGATCTCGGGGCAGGTGTTGAGCAGACATTCGGTTGTCTCATCGTCCAGAACCATCAGGCCGTGCAGTCCATGGACAGGTCGATGGATTGGACATTGGAGGACAACATGGTCGACGGTTTGTTCTTCTGCGGCACACTTTCAGGCCGCAGAGGAGGCCAAACCCCATTTGTGCGAGCAGGAGAAGAAGCGTCCGACACAGGTGCGGAGGCGGTTGAGCCGGAGACACGCTGTTCTTAGGAGGGTCATTCCAGGGTGTGTGTGCAGACGTCGGGGATGAAAGTACGGAGTCTAGTAAGGTTGTCCAACCACTCCGCCTTCCAGTGGTGATCCGTCCAGTGCGCCGTACGTATGTTGTTGTTGTCAGATAAACTGATACGTTGTTGTGCGGCTGGTACAAATGGCTGTCTCGATTTGAGGCGCCGTGCATTTGCACTCGGTGGACAAGTGAGTGCTGAGTGGAGCAGGTGTCCAGGCTCCATAGCACGGCGTGCTAGAGAAAGTGTGGCTCCATTGCAACGAAGCTCAACAGATTGGATGCCTTCAAGAATGCCTAGGAAGGCTGTCCGCTGGTGTGGGACGCAGGCATCAAGTCATAATTCGCAAGGTGTCATTGATGGCAGGGTCAATGAGGTGGGTGTGAACACTGCGGCACCAGACAGGAGCGCAGTACACTGCCGTTGAGCGGACCAGGGCTAGGGTGGCTTCCCGCAGCGTGGTTGCTCCAGCACCCCAACCACAGCCAGCAAACCGTCTCAGGAGTCCGAGGCGTGATGTAAACTTTTTGCGAAATGACTCGAGGTGTCAACGATACGCGAGCGACCTGTAAAACGTTACTCCGAGGTATTTGGGCTCGGAGCAGCAGGGCAAGGTTTTGAGGTTGACTTTAAGCTCATGTTTGGTTTCCTTGTTGTTGAGGTGGAAGACGGCCGACACCGTTTTTATAGTGCTGAGCTTTAGCTACCAAATCTGGAGTTATTAATCTATTGTTGCCATGTCCTTGGTAAGCACCTCTTTCACTGCCTTCCAGCCTACATCAGCATGCGTGATTGCTAGGTCGTCAGCATATGCATACTTTCTGGAGACGGTGGATGGCAGGTCAGAGATGTAGATGTTGAAGAGAAAGCGTGCTAGAATGGATCCCTGTGGGACGCAAAAGACAATATGCCGTTCGTGCAAATTGCGCGTTTCAAAGCTCATCGGATATTATTTTGAAACATTTCAGCATGACAAACCGTAATTATTCAACAGTAACTCGCACCGCTTCAAGGATTTTTCTATTGCTGCAGCTAACGTGATTTTGTGTTGTACCGTAGAATACGTCGAAAGTCTCGATGCGATTTTTATTGTGTTGCTTAGTAAGTAATGCAAATCATGTCCAAGCCTAAACTTTTCATCAATAAGCAGCTCACTGCTGTAATTGGACAGAGTCAAACAGTGGCTTACACAAGAATCGTTGATAAAACCAATGAAGAACACCGGTTTTCTGTAAGCTGACACGTTTACCAAACTCCAAGATTCACGTTTACGACCTATGTTTTCTGCGGCACAAATTGGAAACAACCGGTGTCTCGTTGAGGGGCTATGTGCGCTCAAATTAATGGTTGTCTTTAAAACCGGCCGGTTGACGCTTTGGTTGGGCATTGCCTCTCCAGCTGCTGGCATGGAGTGGGTTCGATTCCCGAGTGGGTCATTTCAAATACTGAAAAAACAGTATTTGCGGCGATGCATGCCTTAGTGGCAGACGGCCGTTAGTTTTATAATTTTACGCGCTAGTGGCTTTGTGTCTTATGGCGCAAGGTTGTGAAAATCGGGCGCCGAAGTGATTGTGAGGGGGTCATCTGATTGGTTCCAAGCATTTTCCGACCA
>JGI24021J15306_10008257_pt1 | contig 12794 bp, 6 predicted proteins | sample Ectturendosymbi1_FD_15306 | JGI IMG/M metagenome (IMG submission 15306) | reverse complement strand
GCAGAGGTCTAGTGGTGCCCGGGGTGACTGCTTGATTGGATGCCCCCTATCAACTTCTAGTATTGAACAGTGGTGTATGGTATATATTGTTACTGGACATAAGCTGTTTGTGACGCCACAATGTAACGTCATATTCACGTTTGCAATCCAGAGTTTTGGCAAAGTTTGTTGATGCAACATGCATACTCGTTGTTGTACAATGTTTCAGTGGAATAAGTAGGGCCAATTTTTATGACCTAAAAACCCTTGATAATATGAATTTATCTTTCAGAAAATATGACTTTATATGACCAATCAAAAGTGAACGTGCTAGAACATGCATCTACTGTACAAAGAAGCATTTCCAGAAAAAATAGGCGTTAGAGATGGCAGCCTATGGTTTGCGGAAGCCAACTAAAATAAGTAGCTCAAAACATGAGCAAAACATGTATTTTGAAGCACATAGAAAACACGCATGGGCATTGGTTTATTTCTTTTGGGCAACAAGAACATGCATTTTTAGGCAGTGCATTACATTTCATCCAAATAACTTGGTTCACCTACATTTTTGCCAACATTTGCAAGGTGCCCAAGTGGGTTCAATTTACAGGATGCAGCTTAGACCTAGCGATATAGTAGTTTCACCTGGTATTTTGAGATGGTTTTAATGGTTTCCTTATTGAATTACGCTGAATATATGCAAAATATGACTTTATGACCTAACTTGGAAAATATGATTTTTTATGACTTTATAACGTTTGTGATAGACTGCGTAGGGGTGCGATTTTTGTTTTAAAATTCGTTTCATAGCTTCCTGAAGCACAGAAAAATATAACTTTTATGACTTTAAATGGCCCTAGTAATAAGCATAATTTAATTATCAACGCTCCAAGATAGGAGACTGTATAGCCAAGCACAGCACTCAACGCTAAGACAGAGCAGTTCATAACTGCAAAAATATTCGGCAAGTCGTTAAAAGAAGGGAGTACAGCACACTCAGTTCTACGTCAGCGCATTTCACAGGTACAAAAATATAAGGCGCGATTGGCCCATTAAAACAGTGGAGTAAAAGACACTCAATGCTATGACAGGGCAGTTAACAACTGCAAAAATATCAACCTGCGCGAACGGCTCGTCGAATACCAGTCGAACAGAGAAGGTATATGCGGCTGGAATTGCGGACACCCAGGGTTGACAGTTTGAAACTTACGAAACTGCACAAGAATTGAGAATGCGCATGAAGTACGCAAGAAAACTTTTGTTCTTTATTAAGTGGCTGTTTTATGTACAACTACTGAGGGGACAAAACAAATACAGGCTTGTGTGAGCCGTTATAACCAATCCGCTTGAACTGCCAATTAACGACGAAGCTCGAAAAGATGCACATATTGCAAGTACAGGTGTGCGGCTGTGTTAGCGCACAGTCAGTGTTACCACATCTAAAAAACGAAACGGGAAACTAGTGAGTCATCAAAAAGTCTGCTAAATCATGCAAGATGAAATAGGAAAGTTTTGAAATTGGCTCAGAAAATCAATTAAACGCTCATAATTCAATCCTTTTTGTGACTTTCCCTTGATCGCACGATCTGGAAAAAGTCATGTCACTATCAGTTTGATTGGGTGTGCGCCAAACACCTAGAGTAGGCTATAGGTCCCTGCATGGTATTGAAGAAAGTGAGAATCACTGGCATTTGAATGCGTGAAACCAGTGTTGACAAAAAAACAAATTTTGCAAAATTTAAAACCCTGCTCAGGAATCTAAGGTGGGCCACCATCTTGGGGCTTTTTTCGTTGATTTTATATACTTAGGAAAATGTTAGAAACCTGTGTTTCCATGGCTTGTCCTGATTTTCAGAGACAAGTGGAATGGTGCCAGAGGTATTTTACAAAAATATCCCTGAAAGTCTATATATAGAAAGTTGGGCTACTATACCACCCAGGGTTTTGTGATGTGTAACAAATTTTGTGCACCTTCCCTAACTTCCTTAACATTTCAATGTGATTTTAAGTGCTAAAGTGTTTGGCCAAATATGGCCACCGAAACCTTGCATGTGAACAGTCTTCCTGCACCATGACCTGATATGAAGAAAAGACGGATCTAAAACGCACATGATGTTTTCTACGCACAAACAAAAATTCCCCTCTAAAAATCTTCTTTTGGGGTTACAGTGCAGAAATTGTGTATATTGCCTATGTTCCGCTGCGATACGATTTTGTTGTGCAAGTCATTAAAAAGTGGACGTCGGGAAGTCAAAAATAGTTTGATGCGAAAATAACGGATGTCACACGTCGCAGGAAAATGTAATCAAATTTGAGGTTGCATTACTACACCCATGATTTCTCAACTCGTATAGCATTTTAAGGTTTCCTGAGCATCCCTGAAGTTTGAGTTAGTAGCAATGCAGCAGGAAAAATCATCTAGTTACAGCACTTTAAGTTTTATAATTTCATGCTCTGGTTGCACCCCTGCCTTGGATGCCCGGGGCCGTCGCCCCGTTCGCCCCCCTCACACTCTGCACGCCACTGGTTTAAAGCTCGGCTCAAGACTGTTATCAGATTAGAATAACTGCTCAATACCTGTGCTCATAACGAAATGTTTTCATGATAAATACGAAATGCTGTGTCTGTCTTAGCGATCTAAGACGTGATCGAAAACGGTTGTCTCAGTAGAACGATTTCTACTTAAAGAAAGGGGCAAGCTTTCCCCTCAGTCTAACCCTCGTGGTAAGCAGTTGGGTGTAAAAAAAAGCAATTAGAGCATTTTCCCTCCTTTCTCGGTACGATATTGACAATGCATTGTTATGACGGTTCATAACAAGATACAGCACCAACGACGAAATTGGCACTCGTCGATTACAAGCAACGGTGTAAAGAAACTGTTTGACAATGGGAGCTTTGTCAAACAATGGTCATGCGACCTTGACCAATGGTTTTAGGCAGGGACCGAATTTATGAGGGTGACGGGTGGACATGTCCCCCCAACTTTTGGAAAGGGGGGACATAATATCTTTTGTCCCCCAACATTTTGTGATAAAAAGTAATATGTCTGTGCAAATCTCATGGTGACATTACTGTTGGAAACGTTTCCCTAGCATAAAATCAGGGAAGAAATGAGAAAAATGAGCATTATCACTGGATTATCTGTAGACACAGTGTGCAGATTTCCTATGTAAACTGAATTCTCATGATTGTTGAAAATTGTGTTAGTTAATTTGAATTACCGAATCGGTGTGCACGTGAACTTCGCTCAATCGAGAATTCCTGCGCTGGTCTGTAGCCTGCAATCAGAATACGGTTGCCACCAGGCGCGTAGCTATGGGGACAACGGGGCAATGCCACCCCCAATTCCAATGTTTTCTGGCTAATAAAATATTTGAAGGACAAGCCAAAGAAATATTTCAGTCCAAATCAACAAAACTGCCTCAAGGAACCTCTTCTACTTCAGCTTTTAGTCGAACACAAACTTGTATCTGACCTTTTGTAATCATGTTAATCAATGACCGCAAATAAAAACAATTGGAGCAACGTTTTTCGCAGCTGTTTGTGGCGCACCAACTTGCTGCATTCCACCTAAAGGTTATGTAAGCTAATCTTCATTGCAAGACCATCGCAAATTCCCCTGTGATAACCGTGGGTGTTACAAATATAACCTATCCTTGTATCCAATGTCAGCGTAGCCTTAAATCAATATCGTAGACTTTGTTTTCGCACAGTTCTAAAACTACATGCGTGAATATGGCGGTGATACACATTTTATATTTCTTGAAGCTCAAACTTTGGCTAAGAAGCGATTCAGTTTCAAAGTCTTCTTCATTGCTCCATAGTGACTGCTTAGCAACAATAGTATTCATTCTAGATATTTGTTTGTGATGACATGTATTGTGACGGTTCAATCACAATTATTGGAGCCTTAACGTTGTCATCAATGATTTCCCTTTACCTTGCCGGCGAGTAAAAATCAGTATTTTCAAGATTTTAGACTCCGACGTGCTGTTTTTAAGTTCAGTGTTTCAACGTTCATCTGATGTTAATTGCCACCCTACCTACAGTAAATTATTTGAAATCATTTAACTGCAACGAGAAGAGTCAACAGCAAAATCTAACGTAAGTAGCAAGATGCTTTTCATTTTGCAAGGGCTGAGAGAATTGACACTTCCATTACTTTCAGATACTGAGATAACTTGCACTGCGGTGCATAATAAAGTATAGGGGCAGGCTCTCAGATAGGGGCTCCAAAACATCGCCATTGTGAAAGGTAGATGTGGGATTACGTGGATAAAAGAGTTAAATTTGTTTCACATTTCAATTTATGAACTGAATTCAAGAGCATAAGACACATACAAAAGGAATAAAATTCTGTAAGGTTTTGCAGCTTCACAAATGAAAGCTGCCTCCTGTGGCACATTTCCCAGAATTTTTGCTTTATTTTGAAAAACATATCACTTGGTTCAGAGCTTCTTCAAATGTGGCTCTAAGAGTGGTACATAACCTTTTTAACTAAATAGTGGTGCAAAACTCTCAAAGGGGAGCACGATATCTTTGAAAAAAGGGGCCCGAGACGACTGCCTCGTTATCCTTTCCTAATATCCATCCTTGAGCTCGGGTGCATGTGACTAAAATGAAACTAAATTTGAATTTTTTACCATCAGGGCTTCAAATTCCGCAGATAAGTTATTGTATTTTCAGGAAGCCCGTGATTTGTACAAATTAATTACGTGCAGTGCTAAACTATCTTTGCCTGCAGCTGAGCGTTGTCAATAAGTTTTGTAATACTGGTTTTCTATTGTGTTTACAGTTGAGTTCCATCTTATATTTCAATGAAGTCAGTTAAATTTAGCAAAGTCTTATCAAACAATTTAAAAGAAGTAAGTTTAAACTAGCTACAAAGGTTTTACGGAACAGGTTGAACATAGCCAAAAGATCTTACGGATTATCAAAAATCCAAACATTTTTCCATCACGTTGAAAGCCTCTAGCGTATACGGTTATCAACTACAGACGTGAATTAAATGCTCAAAAATTAGATGACAACGCGATCCACTTCTTATATCCGCGAAAGTTTTGTAGAAGACCTTCTTCGGATGTCAATGCCTCAGAGCAAAGTCGCTGTTCGGCTTCGGTTGGACGTGCTGTGTGGTGTACATCAGAAACGTGTAAATACAATATAAGCGCAATCGTAATGGTGGCCGCGATGACTTCTTCCTCAAGTGCAACATTGGGCATTGAGAGGTTTACTAGCGCTTTTGCAAGAAATGTTTATGAGCAAATGGTGGCATTGATCCAGAGCAGAAGCTTGGAACTTTACTGTCAAAGCTTAAAACTTGTCAATTCAATGAAAGCAAACTTTTTGTTTGTCGGCTTGAATCTGAACACAGTTGTTCAGGAGAAAACGCCAGAAACATGCACGTTTCATGGATGATGCTTTAAAAACATGGAGCATTAAAAATATTTAAATGTTGAAACTCGGTTGTTGTTTTCCCCAGCCCTAACAAAATTTCTGGCTACGCGCCTGGTTGCACTGCTGGTATTTATTTACCAAAGAATCTTGTGGTTCGTTTTTGATTTGATATCGAAACTGACCAAATTTGAATTGATTATCACAATTTTTTAGCATAATTTTGTCTATTTAAGCTCTCAGAATTAATGTGTTTTCATATTCAATTCAGTGCTAAGTGCTGAATGTCTAGATATAGCACCATTGTATATTTGTATACACTATTTGCTATACCACCACGATGGGCATAGCCAGGTATCAATTCCATAATGTGCCCCCAGGTTGGTCACAAAAAGGTCGTACTACGGTTGAGTGAACATGGTGGCGTCATCGAAGCTCAAACAATAAGGTTTGTCCCCCCCCAAAGTTTTTTAGCAAACTCGGTCCCTGGTTTTAGGCAAATACGATCTTGTGCCTGCGATGATTGAAGGCTCCCTCAGTAAAGAGACTGAGCGGTACATTGCACGAATCTGACGCGTTTGTTAAACAACTGATAAACCCGCGCTTGAATTGAATCACTTGCAATAGAAATTATAATAAATTTCATATGGTAAATGCGCAAGCTATTCCAAAACGTGGACAGTTGACACAGTTAAATTGCTCCAATTAATTAACCCAAGGTAAAATGAAAAACGAAAACCTAGATTTATAAAATAATCTGACGAAGCATCGCCACACTCAGTAGGCATTCGTGATAGCAACGGATGCAACTGTGTGGATGACTGCGCCTGCGTGTGAAAGAATGACTGCGAATCGCGCATGCGTATGATTTGGTTACTAACGCGACGCGACGGTCAGTTGGTGATAAGACACACTGCATGACTTATTGTATTACGAAACCAGTTATTTGCATTCGTTTGCATGCCTTGTTATATACTTTTTATTTCTTTCTTTTGCATGCTGTGTCACTAGTATTCTTTCCCTTAATATTGAATGAAACTACTAGCATTAAAAAAGTTGTGTTTATTTATTTAAATACTATTAGTGCGTAATATAATTATAATATAAAAATAACTGGTGTGATAACTAACCAAACAACGGCATGTGACAGAAAAAAAACAAATATTTTCAGGGCAACCTACGCTGTCACCTTTCAATGTACACAGTTAATGCTGTCCTTGTAGATTTAGCTTGAGCGCGAACTAGACACGAGTTGGATAATTGCCGGACTTAATTTCTCCTAACAGGCACTCAATCTTAGCTATGATAGTTTTGATAAATTCAAAGTATTGTGGTTAACATGGAGCCTAATACAAATTAACTCCCTCGAACGCAGTCTTTTTAGAGCATTGCCTTTGATCTGGACCAGGGCCGCAACCAGCTGATAATTTCATGGGGGTAAAATGATGGTAACTCGTTGTTCTACTTAACAAATCGTGATTTTGAAAATTTCGGGCGAGGTCACCTGCCCAGCACAGCCGACTTGCGAACGTCATGTCTTGCAGCTTTATTATCTTTTGAACACATCTGGGAAGAGGTTCTATTTCTTTCCGTTCATATTTCAGTCCGTAACTGTTGCTGGTGTTCACATCAGATTATTTAGATGTTCTGCCTTAAACAGGGCGATTATTTGTTACAAAAGACATAAAAATTGGCAGTTATTACACAAGAGTGCTATTTTCCAGCACTGTTCTACCTAATGAATCATTGAATCTTGCCAAGTATAAAAATAGTTGCTGTCAAAAGCTCCAACCGAACGGCTTGTGTAGGGAACACTTCTTCTGTCCTATCACATCAGCAACTTGCGGCTGTTCCTCCCCATGGAATTGCTCCTCCCTCATAGCAGCAGTGCGGATCCGGATGATACAAGTCGATGCAATTTTCCCCAAAATAACTCCGGTACCCCCTGAAATAGCACACTTTTTCAGTATTAGTGCCCTTATTCTTGTTTTTGCACAGTATATGACAGGCAGTGCTTGCGCATTTTCAAAAACAAAAAATAAAAATTAGGCCAAAGACGGTTACAATAACATGTTTCGTTACTAATCGGCTTCAGAAAAAATTGATCAAATTTTTGATGTTGATTTCTCTTTTTGAGGAAAAAATAACGGAAATCATTTTACTGTTTTGGAAGGTAGAGCAAGCAATTTATAAGTCCTGCTGTTTTGAAGAACGATTGAATTTTGGCCCGCTACTTTTTCACCACTGGCTCTCTCCTCTACAAACGCCAGGCTTTGAAGCAACACTGCTTTCATATCACAACCTCGAGTCACTGCCTAAAGTCACTGCCTAACGTTCTACCCGTGGCATCATTCTGGTGCAGTGTTGAAAATTGGCTTATTCAGACTGTAAAATGTTTTGAAACTTAATAGTTTCAAGTTCAGCATCTTTTCCGTCAACTCTGTAGTTTGCCTTGCATACATATGGCGCAATAGTTACAGAATAGTTACTTCCTTGTTGTAACTTGAACTTGACTAATTACTTTCTCGGTATCTCGGTATGACGTCAACTAAAGCAATTTTTAATAAGAAATGATAAATTGTCTTTACACTCGTTTTTTGCTCCCTTTGAAATGTCACGTGTTGACTGTGGGCGCATGTCTCCGTTTTCTCTGCCCAGGAGCCACGCGGCTACAGCTGCGAAGGGAATGCTGCATTGGTGGCAAGTCAATTGCAGACCGCGTGTGAGCCTTTCCTTCAAAAGACTGTCCATTAATTCCTAGTATGATGCTGGACAGTGCAGCCAACAAGAAATTTTTTGCAGGTTTTCGGTATGAACCGACTGGGATGAAAACTGCCTGCCAGATTTAGTGGTGCTTGCTCAACTCAATGTGCCACTTATCCCATCATTTGTAGTTTTCGTTTCCAAAAAATTACTTCCTGTATTGCTTGAGCTTCGCCTAGAAAACATTGACTGGCCGCTAATATCTTGTCGAAGGAACATACGTTTGGTCACCACTTGTTGCACTGGCCACAAATAAATATACAGTAGGTCCCAGCACGAATAGCCGATGTATTCTTTACATAAACTGTCTGCTCGTAAATCACTAACATGGCTGCGCCAATCACTCCTGGATTTAAGAAGATGGCATTGGAAAGGGGTCCCGCTGAATCTCTCAGCCCGCAAGCGTGTAATATCCAAAGAAATTGTTGTGAATTTTAAATCATTTTTTATTTTTTCAGATATTTACAAACTTTTTTTCAGTTTTGTTACATCTCATGTAAAATGAACACTTTGTTGTGAACTAAAGCGCAAAACTCAAAGATTGAAGTTTGAATAACAGTAAATGTTTCATGTTGATCTCATTCTAGGATTTTGGGCAGCAGAAGGCCTCATCAAAAGCGGTACAGCAATAAGAAAAAATGGTCCACCCTGCCCACAGTTTTTCTTGCCTATTATATCTCCGTTTTTACAAATTAATATTGTGGTTTGTGAACATTTGATTGTTGGGACGTAAACGGTGGCTCTCAAAGGTTAGATTTGTGGCAACCTTACAAAGTGTTATGATGGCCTCTTTTCGCGATTTGTTTGTACAAATGCAAACTATGGTCGCCTAAGCGTAGCCGAAAAACCCCTACAGTCACCACATGCTTGGCACTTTTGGGGCCTTTTTCAGACATAATTTCTTTCTGCACCGCAGAAAGAAAAGAAAAACTGTTTAAGTAAGTTTCTAAAAAAAGTACTCAGTCCTAGAATTGCAACTCGTTGCACACGAAGAATGAATCTAAAAACACGTAAAAAGCAGCTTTTAGCCCTTTAGTCGAAATCTAACATGAACCCTTCCTACATATTAGATTTGTAGAACCGTTAAGTTTTGCTCAATACATTTCGGAAAGCTTGACTGCATTTTGCTTGTGGGTTTCACCATGAAGTTGTGTAAGGTGCGAGTGCTTTAACAAGCGCTCTGTTACTCACACTGGTCTTATCCTGTCTGTTATTCAGCTCGAAATTTGAACCTAACCTAATGTGCAGTAAATTAGATTTGTCATTACGTAACTAATAAACCGGCGAGAAGCGTATTATCTAAACATTGAACACGGACACTGCATTAAAATCGATTTTGAAAAGCATTTACTTTTTCAAACTTATTCCAAGTACAAGTCAGTTTAATAGCGTGAACTAAATGCGCTTTTCACACACAGAAATAAACACAGTTGAAGAATGTTCTTCCACATTTTGTTTATACGGCTTGATATTGCGTGAAGTAGGACAAATCGTTGTGTTGAGCGGGTACGTCAAATTGCTCGCGCCATTCAATTTTGTTCTACAACCAAGGCTCGGACGTCGTTGAAAGAGCTCTTTAAACGACGTCTGTGCCTTGGTTCAGTAACATTATAGCATTTTGCGAGTTCCTCGAATTCTCCTCCATCATTTTCATTCGCAGAGCCGATTTCGCCATAGCTGATGACGTCACCGCGGTTTTCGTGGTATTTGGTGGCGTGATGTTGGGTTGCTTCAGGTAACTTGCAGGAAGGCCCATGTTTCGACTGCCCAGTGGATTGCCAGTGACCTTTCAGTTGACGCGCTACGTCAGCAAAGCAAACAAAATCTCATGCACGACCGTTAAATGATTACACGCATGAAAGTCTACCAATACTCCTAATCCTCATTTCTCAGAACGTCTCTTCTACCATATGTTACGCAGCACATTGAGTTGCTTTTTAGCATTCTTCGTCACAGTTTGGTGATGGCTGTCGCTTTCGCCACAGCTTCCTCGTCGATGTGAAGTCAAACGCCTATAATTGTAGGTTATCACTGATTGCCAGTGGCTCTATAACCGTGGCTGGCGCTGCCCCAGAATGATGTTTTTATGTTTTTTTTTTTAATCAAGAACTGAATTTTTAGTGCAATTTCAAGGGTAGTTTTCGAAAAGGTGTCTAAAATTTGATAATCGGGGTTAATGATGTCCTTTTCCCAATCAGTAAACTTTTAGCAAACATTGACGAAAATTTGTTTCCCTTCTTTGTTTATTCTACATGTTTAGGAGCTACTTTGGTCTTGAGAGCTGTTTGACCCCAGACGCGCCTGGATAACCGCATTGTACAACTGCTAGCAAAAACTTCTGTATAATATCTTCATATAAAAAAATCTTTTGAGCGAAGGTTTCATCCACTTGGAGTGCAGACAGGTATTGCATCTCTTGAAACTCAAGTGGTTCACATCACAACGACATGTCTTACTTACACGAATGGCTTTTTGCCAGTTTTTTTTGCGGAAAACTGGATAAACCACGATATCGAGTAGTTGCTTCCCCTCTTGTGAATTAAGGAGAAAGCCGTTGATGGTTTTAACTTGAGCAACACAGATTGAGTATATGTTTGTGAAGCGATATTGACAAATTGAGTAAAAGTGGTTCAAAAACATCATAAAACTGGGTGTACATTAGCCTAAGTGTGGTTCAGGAGGTGATTCTGATTACAGAGACGCGCTAATGTCTGAGTCCTGCCCTGTTTCAATGCACACCTGTTACAAGTGGTTTGCTGATATCATGTGCGTAAACAACAAAAAAATTAAGATTCCAATGAGAACTTGTTGGACGTGTCAAAAACCAATTGTTTCCTCGCCAGCAAAAATCAAATGAAGCGTAAACGCAGTTCACCACAGAGTATGCGTTGTATACGTCAGCATAGGCCGGTAAACAACAATCGATCATTAGGATAAGCGAGCAGTTGGTAAGCTAGTTAATTTTCTGTCTGATTGCTGTTTCATAGTTATAGCGAAACATTTTCTCCAACTTCTTCGGTGAACAATGAAAAAGAAGTGAACGAATAAGTTTTGTTGAGCTTGAAACTTAACAATTGTGGGACTAGTCGTTTAATTTAAATCAAAGTAGAGCAAGTTGCTTAAAGAACACCATAGCAGTTAAGGTGCTGTACTGCTACTGTTGCGCTGTAAAGCCTCTTTGATAATTAATAATTCGAACTAAACATTGTCTGTGTGGAAAGAATTTAAATCTACCCCCTGTTATCTTTCCTGACTTGAACCAACAACACCAGATGATTTTTGCACAAACATGTTTGTTTGGGAAAACTTCGAATGCAGATGCTGTACTGCTGCTGGAGCTTGTTTAAGTGCTTGTCATTGCCTGCCGTCATCAAAACCGAACGGCACTTACGTTGCTGACGTCACTGTGGTTGCCATGGTTTCGGGTGGCGTGATGTACGAGCTACTTGAGGTCACATGCTCGCAAATATGTGTCTCATTGGCTTATTTCCATTTATGTTCAAAATGGGCACAGAAATTTGTTACTGGTGACGTTCGAAATTTAGTTATAAGCGCAATAATCCTGCCATCGAACACAAGCCAATGTTGCACAACATGAAACTCTGCTCAGAAGAGAATGGTATGTAGAAAGCTGATAAAAAAAACAAACATTGTAACCTTTTGTGCGTGTTTCCTTCACAAATGAGGCGCTCCCTATGAGATATATTTACCAGCAGTAAGAGTTTCAGACTGCTGTTAATTTTGAAAGGATCCACTTTACAACTCTATCGGCGTTATTTCCCCATGCGCTTTTCACTGGTTCGTTGTGTCCACATAGTATAGGAGAGAATTTGCTAAAACGGTTGCCCATGTTACAACCAATGTTCCCTCTAAGCTGCGCGCCTGCGCAGCTGCTAAGATCCTCTGCGCAGTTGCAACAATACTTAGCGCTGTAACACATCTTACTGTGTAACAGATTTAATAACTTCTGCTCAGTAACACTGTGATTCAGCGCACCCGCTTGTTTCTCCGTGCAGCATTATTAAAAATTGGACGGAACATTGATTACAACGCGCGTACTTATCACCAGTGGTGTGACTAGAGGTTTGATCCAGGTAGGGCAGAACCTAGCTGAAGGGGGCCCACTGATAACCGTAGGGGGCCCGCGAGCCAAAACTCATAAAAAGTTATGAAATGATAGTGCATCTCTGGATGTCGTGAATGTTCATACTGCATAAAAAACGAGAATGCTCCGAAAAACGCAAAAAAACAACAACCTAAAGAATACTAAATATCAAACTGTCAACTAAAGGGAACCAGTTTTTACATTTAGCTTGCCAGGGGGAGGCTCGCTTCCTTGCCCCTCCGTCAGATACGCCACTGCTTATCATGCTTCTTTGCTACATGGCCAATGACATCAAAGATTGCCATGGTTACCGTGTGGCGTGATTCATGCTGCCACGCCAGTTTATCGCTTGTCTGTCGGTTTACTGCCAGCGGGCGTTACCTTGAACCCAGTTGCGAAACTGACGCGGGGGCAGAGGGGGCGGCCGCCCCCTCTTGGGCCCCCTGTCACCCCCTGTCACCACATTGTTAAGTTTTTGGGCCCCCTGTCACCACATTGTTAATTTTATTAAGTGATCTTTAATCGACATTGCCGCAAGACAGTGTGTTGTTTT
>JGI24021J15306_10008256_pt1 | contig 12796 bp, 6 predicted proteins | sample Ectturendosymbi1_FD_15306 | JGI IMG/M metagenome (IMG submission 15306) | reverse complement strand
TGTCGTAAACCACCGCACTCTACACAATGCAGCCGTCTCGTATGATGTCAAGTGCTTTTTCTTAAGACCTGTTGCTAGGAATCACGCACCAATTCACGTATTTCACGCACCTGGAAGCTTTTTTGAAATGCCCAGCTGAACGTGATTGGTTTCTTGTCGCTCACAGTGTACGTGAAGGTCTGTTTCGCTTGGGTGGATCTCCAACCTTGAAGAACGTAGGTACCTTCATTTTTGAGGTCCTGAAAAATGCACACAAAAGAGTGAAAAAGAATTCGCCAAAAAACCTGCTCGTTAAATCTTTGCCATCGCATTTGTCAACAACGAGTGGCCATATCTCAAGAGAGCGGGTTTACATTGTACATCCAGTTATTTTCCAAAAGAGTGATGACGTAAGCATTCAGTTCCTCTCGGTATCACTTCTCGTAATTACTTCATAAAATGCCAATACCACTCTGTGCTGAGCGCAGTTTAACGGATATACGTCTAAGTATAATCTGATCGTTGAAGCACAAATGAGTTGGAAGAATGCAACAGATTGTGTGCAATTTTTTTATCTGATACCCCCAGACACGTAACTGAATTTACACTCTTCTCTTATCCACAATCCACAGAGTGCATCAAAAGGACTACTGTACACAGCTACCGAAAGCAAACTTTTTGTCATAAAATATGACAAGGCGTAGTAGCCCTCGTAAAAACAAGCCATCAGCGTTTGCGTTACAGAGTAATGTCCCTCACCTTCATGAAATAGAGCTGGCAATCTCCTGAGCATTCCAGCTGAAACGCGAATCTGATTCTGCCGTATTCATTCTCGGCATACTGTTCCAGAAATCCTTTCGACAGAGTCAGCACCAAAATAAGATAAGCGTCATTGGTGCGTGCGGCAGTCGTCCTGATCTCATCACCAGCAGGTTGCCAACCCTGGCATGAAAGTGACACAAAGGTAACCCACACATGGTTCTGCGTGATTTCTGCTTAGTGTTGTCACTAATTGAGAGGAGAAATTACAGTAACGACTCATGTACGTATGGAGTCATGAACAAGGTGTTACCGTGCTTTAACAGACTGAATATTTTAAGTTTTCCATAACCAAATCAAATTTCTACCCCAAATCCCACAAACCAAACACGAGACTTGTAGCTACATGCAGTCCTTTGCTAATGGTCTGCATCCAAAATATATTGCTAAGATATCTAAACCATATCAAAGGCAGAGGTGCGCCAAAACTAGAAAGTGTTTTAATAAACCCAACTCCCACCACCAAACCACAAGCTAGAACTACCAAGTCTATGCCTTACTGAAAAAAACGAACGTCTCGCAATTTAACCGAGACTTTAAGACGGATCGCATGTTAAAGATTAACTGCGAAAACTTCGTAAGTGAAAACGAACCTGCTTCACTGCACAGCTACCTTTCTGCAGACTGACACAAGTGGTTTGCATATTTTCCGGGAGCGTGTCCCACCACAAATACCAGTATCCGTACTGTGGAGAAGTGTTAGGTGGGCACGACGTGCAGTCTGCAAGAAACGAATCAGTCAAATTTACCCAGCTTAATAAATTCTGACGTTCGGAGGTAAGTAACTTGATCAGAACGTCGTGGTGGAAGAAAAACTCGCAGCGCTGGGCATGCCTGGCACGCGGCAAGCACGACGTGGAGTTCAGCTTGTGAACCTCCAACAAGCCGCAAGTACCGGGCCGTTAACTCAACCGAATTCTTTAACCTTGTTTGAGTAATTCGCTCGCTGCGACGCGGGCAACTGGTACGTATCGTATTAGCAGCATTTAAAAAAACGAGCTTACAGAGGGGATTGTGGTGCTGGAAAAATTGGACGACTGATTCCAGCTTAAACTTCACCGCAGAGGCTTCGAAATCATGTATTAAAGGATATATTTCGCCATTGCAGTTTACAAGTTTTTACATCACAGGCGTTGTGAGTTAAGAAAATAGAGTATTGAATCGCATTTTTTCGAATGAAAAAAAAAAGACAAAAATTAGTCAAGCACGTTTGCTTTAACTTGACACTCTGTGCATAACGTAGCAAACGCTAACAACCCGAAGGTCCTATTTGGTGCTTCAAGCAAAAACACGAAACTTCAATAAATTGGCGGAACATGAAATTTAACAAAGCTGTGGCGTGAAAGGTCACACTAAGCAACTCATGCACGTTCAAAGCATTAACGCTTTTGGCCATAACTTGATTACAGTTGTCTCATCAGAGCCTTGTGCAACTCGAAGCGCTGAGGATTTCTACCTTCGGTACTATTGACAGAACGTTTTTCAAAAACCATCCTTTTCACACACCATGGCATAGACAGACGAAAGCTGCAATCCTCCACTAAGCATGCAACTTACCAGAAGCGCCGTCGGAAAACGTATTCGAGGAGCAAGCTATGCACTTGTGTTTGGACGGAGCGTGGCCCGGGTTGCATGGAGCGCAAGACTTCTCCTGTCCTGAAGGCGGCAGACTGACAGAGGCCGACAAGGACTCAAGACAGACTTTCGGTTCAATCCACTTGTACGTAACTTTCGTCTGCAACAAGAACACCATCGCTCAAAACCCGCGCCCCGACGACGACGATCGGTTGCAAAGCCAGAAGTCAGCCGACCGTTTTGTTAACGCTGCACGGCGAATGAGTGGCGAAGTAGTCTTTCGCCTCGCAGGGCGGTCGCAAGAGGCAGTTGGCGGACGCTTGCGGCGCGAATTGCCGGTCTTTGTCGCACGGCGTGCAGTGCGACGCCCCGACGCCGCTCATCGTGTCGGCAGGACAGATCTCGCACCAGTTTGACGAATTTCCCGACGCGTAAAACCCGGGACGGCACTTGTGGCACTCGGTCGTGTACGAGACGCCTGCAACGGTAGAAGTTGTTCTCCCTTTTTCTGATTTAAAATTACAAAAAAAACGACTTGGCTAGCTGAAAACAAATCTGCTCGTACAAGTGTTCCACCTGTTATTTCGATGCTTCTGATCTTCACAGGGTCTACCTTGCGTCTATTACCCAACAAAATGCCAGTAGTTTTCCAGTACAGCACATTCAAGCCTGATGGCAAAGGCACCTGAAACAAAGCAAACAGTCAAAAAACACTTTCAACTTTTAAAAGTAGCTCATCGTAACGGAGATTCCAGTTTTAAATTTTGCATATTTCCGTCCAGAAGCGCAGTTCACGCAGCTTACACAAGATGGTGCAATGCTCAACCAATATCGACCAAGAAATAGGCATGCTTGATGGCTTGAGAATGGCTATCATACTTTTTGAAGGATGCTGCCAATCGTCAAATCAGGAAACCAAAGACAACAGCTGCAGAAACTACCTATTAAGACTTCTATACAACATATATTAAAGCAGGGCAAGTGCTGAAGTACACCGAAGTTTTCGGAAATAGAATCAAAAGATTTGTTAAAACCGGTCCAGATTTATTGCTTTTCCGGCCATATTTTCAGGTCACAAACTCCAAAACGAATGACAACAGATTAACAACGCTTCCATAATATGCACGAGGTAAAGGAAACACATCCGATCGATAAAGATCTTTGTAATGCGCACCTTCCACAATCTCCATTCAGGTCCAGTCGTATTCAAAAAAATATTTTTTCTCGAATCATGGTATGTTTGACATTGAGAATTTTGAACCTGCGAACAGAAAATCAATACTGGATTGCAACACAACGCATCAACGTGCTTACACTGGAATGTCAAGTGCGCGTTGACAATTTCTGCTTGCTACCGACCACGTACCCTATTCAACAAGTAGGTTTTGTAAGGTTTGACCTTGGTGACCGTTTTTGAGAGACCGCAGTCACTTCATCTGAATACCGAGATGGTTTTAGTGTATTTTGGCGGTAGTTACACAGAGAGGTTCCACTGCATTTTAAGACACGGTTGGAAAATCTTGAAACGGTCACGGTCTTTCAAAACGCCGTTAGAAACACTGTCCACTGGCATCGGCAAAAACCTACTCGCTCTTGCCGTACAAAACTCAACATCCGCCGTAACTGCATACGTCACAACCGGCATCTCTCGTTGGCAATCCGATTCCAACTGGCGCTTAGTGTTCGTGCGACCATCGTTAATAATAGCATTTCGCCAAAAGGTGGTTGGTGTTTGCGATGCTCACATCAAACGTGGTGGACGTAAAAGATTGATTATTTAAATGGCATCGGTAGGAGTAGGGTGTGCTGACGGTTAAGAAGTGGCGTATAAACTTTCCCTCCTCCGGTCTNACCTGTGTTTGGACATCATAAAATTCAACCGACGACCACCAGTATCNTCCTCATATCAAAACCGTGGTGTAAAAGNAACGCTTGNTANACACGCGTGACCACATGATTTGCCGCCCAACTCATCTTCGTAGGTTTATGTCGCACTCGGAGCACGGTGGTTCACACCGGAGTATTTGACTTACACACACTTCTAATAAGCAACTATGGCATATTCTCATGAGTTTAATTGCTAATTTAACAAAGCGACAATGTTGCTTTTGCTGTACCGCCTCTGAACAGACATCAACAAATGTTGGTGTTTTTTGTGTGAAATAATGATAAGATATTTAGTATTACAACACATTGACAAAACTAGTAACATCTTGTGAACAACACAATAACTTGCTATAGTAGTTATAGTCATTTAACTATTGAGTGCATCACACAAAGCACAAAGTCTGCTTACGTAGAAGTGAAACATAACATCAGTGTCGGCAGATTGATAGGAGAACTTCACATAACCATCGCGGTCAAGGTGGACTGAGTAACTCAAAGAACTTGAACAATCATCGTCATTTGAAATAATATATTCTCTAGCAGGCTTCCATGTAGACCTGATGACAAGCATATAGCACATACAATACCTTGAAATTAACTGACATGGCACTGTAGGTTAACCAAAACTAACTGAAGTCCTTGATATGCAGCAAACAATTCAGTCTTTCCAATGATAGGTTTACATTTAAAATTTTCAACAGCAAGTAGGCTACTAACAAATTTTCTTGAAAATAATTAACGTAATTCCAAGTAAGCTGGAAAAAAGTCATTACAACGAATAAAACAAGCAATCAAGCCTTTCAATTTATGCTCAGACTCTGCTTGACTTCACTGAATTTGTACTAATGAGCAACATATATTACAATGGACTTTGGAAGCAGTAACCTCTGCCTTAACTAACAGCATGGAAATTAGATATACACTGATGAGATCGCAAAGGTGGAAATGGCATTGTCTGGAGATGGAGTACATTGAATTTCTATACAAAAAAAGAAAAACATTCCAAAGGTAAACGATTCCACCTATTAATGTCAAAATTTACCTTATGCAAGTACTTCACATAAACACAACCATTTACAATGAAATTGCATTTTCTGAAAAGTTCATATGTGTGAATTTACTTGCTGCAGTTATCCACTTTTGAATGGTAGCCATACTGGGAAAATGTTACAGTTTCTGCGTTAACTGTAAATCCATCAGGTAGTTTGTCCCATTCATCAAAACGAACACCACTACCCAAAGAGAAAGTTCCAGGTTGACACTGCATACATATCTGGGACTTCAAGTCCAAATAATAGCCCGCGTCACATGAAAAGCCTATAAAACAAGACATATCACATATATATCATTTAATGGGGTATCTGCAATTACCACAACTATTTTAAGGAGGGTGCAAAGATTACAACTGCTGGAAAAAAATAACCATTTGCATAATTGGAAAGAAAACAACCGGTAAGGGTATTTTTCAAGAAACATTGCAACAGGATGACAAATCGGTCAATCGTCTAACTTGTTCATTGTTAGCAAACACAAGAATTAAGTTGACCATTGAACAAGATTTGATTTTAATTCTCAACATTTTTGCGAAGAGCTTTCAAGTCAAGTTTACAGTANAGCTGCGGTGCATGTCAAGCAAGTCTGTGGAGCCAGAGCCCAAGCAATTTTTAATGTCTGGAGCCGATAATTTTNAGATGGAGTCAAAGCTGGGGCCTGANATTTGGCTTCTGGTTCCATAGCCCTAGTTTGTGGGAAAAGTGAGTTGTACAAATAGAAGTGCAACGCTTTTCAGTTCTCAATGGACCAAATCAATTAAGCCAGAACCCAAAACTTTTAGATGCTGGAGACGGAAATTTGAGTTCTGGCTACACTACACAGCCCTGATATCAAGTACTACTGCATCAAGAAGATGGTGGCTTTACATTAGCAGTTTACTAAAGTCTGCTTCTATTGTATTGCTTTTTCAATATTGGCTTTTATTAACTGGAATAAAATCCAAAATTGATAACACAAGTTTGATGCAGAAGCATTGAAAAATCATTCCCGATCATACCTGGAAGTTATAGCCTTCTGTTGCTGTCTGAAAATCTGTGAACGTCTTTGTGTATATCTAGCTTACAATGTATTTGTAGTATTGAAGTAATCTCATAGATCAACTACATTTTGCTTAAAAGCATAAAAAGCACTCAAAACATTAGCATGCTGTTTGTCAGTCATTTCTGCAAACTAACTGGATCACCACATGCAGTAACGAATAGTTATGGTCAGGGCTGTAAAAAGTGTGGAAATCAGGAAGGAGCTTCCCGGGAAATCGTACATGCTCACGGGAAATTAATCAGCTGCAAGTCAAGCAAAACCAGATAATATGCTAAGAATTGCAAGAAAACCATAAAGCAGACTGTATGAATTTCATCGCTCAGTCACGGTGGTCCAATACCTGACTTTGTGACGCAACGGGTTGCCAATTTGGCAGTTTTTAAACCAAATTTTGAAATTCAAGTTTTTTTGATGCACTTGGCGTTTTTTGAAATTTAAAAATACCAGTCAAAATCTGTCTTTTTCTTTTTTATTATTTTAGTCAGAAAGACTTGGCTCTGGCAAAACATTGTCTGAGCTGCATATTCATTACAAATCTCTTCTGACGAGAGTCTATGACCATGCAGGGTGTAAAGAATATTGCAAAGATTTTACTGTTGCCCTAAAATTTTTTGATGTATTTAATAAGAAACAAATGTATGACAGTGTATTTGCGGGGAAAGAAATTGCTTATAAAAATCTGAGTTGCATTTTATCGATGTTTCTGACGAGTTTTATTATCTATTTTTGTTTGGTTATGCATGTTTTACTGTATGTGTAGCCTGTATGTCTTACGACTGCTATCTGGTTTATTTTGGCTTTGTTTGAGATGAGGTCTGACTTTTGTGGTGAACCTGGTCACATGTGGTACACTCGTAATGGTGGTGGAAAGCTGTTACTTTTAACACTTTGAGAGCCGGCATACGATATATTCATACTTTGATTTCGGCCTAAAAAACAGCAGTTTTCGGTTGCCTTACCAACGCCATAGCTCTCTGCCGATTGCGCTAGAGAGCTGTTCAAGGACTCAAACGGATCAGCCAGTCTAGTAGATTGCACTCGAAAAAAATTTTTGGTTGGGGGGTGCAGATTTCCCCGAATCCTCCCTGGTGCCAAAGTGTTAATATTTATGTAATAAGGACACATGTAGTCAGAGGATATTGAGGCTAACACAGCCTTAAAACTATGTGCGTTTATGCGAGCAAACTTCACTGTGTTAGATAGCAGAGGGGACGGTGGCAATAGCATCAGCTGGAAGCTTTTGAATACATTCAGATTGTTAACACTTTGAGAGCTGGTCTATGAATATATCATACCTGGATTTCGGCTTAAAACTAGCAGTTTTCGGTTGCCTTACCAATGCCGTAGCTCCTCCACTGATTGCGCTAGAGAGCTGTTCAAGGGCTCAAACGGATCGGCCAGTCTTCTATTATGCATTCTAAAAAAAATTTTTGGTTGGGAGTTGCGGATTTTTTGTGAGTGATGTCATAAGTGAAGTAGTTTTTGGGTCATTTTGGCTCATGTTACCTGGCCTAGGGCCCAACTACTAGGCCAAAGTATATCGCTGAAGTTTTCATTGGAAACCAGGCTCGAGTCCAAGTCTTTTGAGCCTTTGATCGACTTTCTAGCATTTCTGGTTCAAAAGTTATGATCTAAAATTAGCAAATTAATTATCTAATTTGTCAAATATTTTTATTACTTTAGATCATAACTTTTGAACCCGAAACCCTAGAAAGTCAAAGTATCAAAAGACTCAGATTGTACCCTAGTTTCCAATAAGAACTTCAGCGAAATACTACCATCTAACCGTTTGCGCTCTGGGCCAGGTGAAGTGGCCAAGGTGGCTTGAAAGTCCTCCACTTATGATGTCACTCACAAAACATCCGCATCTCCCAACCAAAAAAATTGTTTTGAGTGCAGACTAGAAGACTTGCCGCGTCTTCTGCGCCTTTGAACAGCACTCTACCACTTTTGGCACCTGAGTTACATGCGCAGAAAGCCACGTGCGATCCGGTAGTTTTGGCGCAAGAATTTCTGAAACAGGCCGGACGCCAAGTGTTAATAACTGTCTGTATGACTGCTTTGGTTAGTGGTTGCCTTACTGGGTTACCAATCGAAATGACATTGCATTCCAAATGCCATTCTGGAATGTAGTGCCATTCAAAAATGCTCAACTCACACCCAAACCAGAGTTCACTGACAAGCTCACTTTGGCAATTGCACACTCGCACCTAAACAAATGCATGCATACAATGCTCACTCAACAAACTTTTAGCACAGCTGGAAGGTTGTTCTACAGATCAGGTCGTTCTACAGGTCGGATGGGTTAAAAACGGATTTCGCTACCACTGAATCAACGTTTGACACACGACGCCATTCTGGAGTGGCATTACACTTATAGCTCTAGAGCTTAATTATTTTGAATGAGCGTAAAATTGCTACAACATACATTACAGCAGGGGTCAGCAACGTGGTGCCTGCAGGCACCAGGTCGCCTGCAATGACCATGTAGGTCACCCGTGAGCCTGTTCTAAAAATGACATTAGCATGATCAATGCCTTCACATTAATAAATATCAATACTGAGATAATTGACAGTAAATTGAACAAAACTTTTATTTCAGAAGTGTATATCAAACTAGTAGCCCCTTGCATTAATTGATACACAAGAAGTAGCTCGCAGTTTCAAAAAGGTTGGTGGCCCCTGCATTACAAGATGCTGATATCAAAACTAGCACTTTTGTGTTTGTTCCAGAAAATTGGTTAGTTATTTATATAATTGGTTAGTTATTATTTATTTATTATGGTATTAGTTATTTATTTGTTATTTAGTTATTTATTATACAGCTTAATTCTTGTTTTCGTGTTTTTTCAATGTTTTGGAATTTTGCAAGTGCACGAGATGAGATTTCACTGCACAAATGGTCTGCACAGTTGCGCACTTTAGGGGAAGCATTGGCTGGAAAATACGCAGTACGTTGGCAACAATGCTTCTTTTTCACTCATGCTTCATTACACATACGTAGCATAAAACAGGGGTCTCAAACACGTGGCTCGTAGGCAGCAGTGACCGGCGAAGGTGCTTTGTGTGACCCACGTTTTTTGGGAATTTTCAAATAATTACCATTTATATACGTTATTTAGTTTATTCGCCGGTGTTTAAAAGTGCTCAGTCAGTGAGTGAAGAAGTTCCTTTCAAAGTTTAAACGAACGTAGAGATGGCTAGAAATGATTTGCCTGTAACTCACAATACCTTTTGCAGGAAATAAGATGTTTCTAGTAAGGTTCAGGTACTGCCATTGTTGCGTCAGTGTCATTTATGTGGCCCTGGGGTTACTTTATAAGTCCTCATTTGACCCTGGAACAAAGTTGAGTTTGAGAACCCTGATATAAACCTACGTGACTTACTACTATCAGCAGTTGCTGTCTCGCTGCATTACCTGCCAAGATGTCTACGTTCAACAGTCACATGCAACAAAATGCCTATCGTAGCCTGAAGCAAACCTTTGAAGATTTGAAGCCATGTTATTGTTATGCAATAAGAACTAACAGTAGAACAATCCGCTCTGCCTCTGCAGGCAAATGAGCAGACATGAGTGAACTGCAAGCTCATCACTGCATGACACAAGAACAGTGAACCTGGCTCTTGTGCAGTATGAGTGCTACACTGGAAAACTGTCATCGCAAGGATTAACCCAACTAATTGGAATTAAACTTCTGATTTCACGTTTTCAAGAAATTTTTGCTTCTTAATCTCAATTTCCACGGGAGGTAAATGCCCATTTTGACCCCCCTGTGGACGGCCATGGGTATGGCAATATTTTGGTGTCAAGTCAAGTGAATTACTGTTGAAGTTTATTTTCTAATTTGAAAAAAATAATATCAATGCAAGTAGTTTCAAATAATGTCATTTTCACAGTGTTTTACAGAAGGAATCAATCAGTAGCATTAGAAAATCATACCGCAATCTTTCCCACGCTTAGGAGCATCTGGTTCAGCAATTTGACATACTGTTGGATCTTGAGGAACTTGCACTCTCCATCGTCCACCATTTAAATCACATTCCGTATAGGTGAACATTCTTTGATCCTGGAGTGCAGCAAATCTCATATTAATATGTAAAAAACAACTGAAGTTGATAGCACACACAAAAGCAAGCAGCTAAGCAGTTAAAAAATACATTCTATCTTATCATTTTGCATCAGGTATGTTGTTAAGCTTTTATTTCAAAGCACCTGCCCAGTCATCTAAAAAATTAAAAATAGCTAAGTAGTAACAATAAGTTTCTATAAACTTAATTGCACTTTCTGCAAATGGCTGTGGTACATATTTTGCAGCTGTTCAGCAAGCATAACTTGGCAAAAAGAATTCTTATGTAGCAACATACCAATATTTGCATGCAAATCTTCACAAAATCCATTATTTTCCAATATTGCATTGCTGTTGCATTCTTAGATTTTAACGATTTTACTAATTTTGTGATATTCAAATGAGGCCTTAATGGTATGGTCAAAAACACCAACAAAATTTTTTCTACAAAATCTTTTTTCAAATACTTAACCAATAAAACCTATTCAAATCAGAATCTTTTGAGAAAATATAAACATTATGCATATACATAAAACATATTATTGAAAATATTCTTTATCATTTCCTGCTTAGTAGCATTCATATTTGTAAAGAAGCTGTTGTACAAAAATATTTAACTTTTACACACAGCGTTTACATCAAAAAGCTGTCGCATCACTTTCAGAAATCCTGCAGGAATAATGAAATCATGGTATGACAATTCAAGCTTTATTTGTTGGTATACTAAATGCTTATTGCAATGTACACTAAACATGTAGATACAGTGCAACAGCAAAATGTGATTTTGCAATATACCAACATGGAGATAAAATGCAATTGCAATACAGCAACATGTAAATACAACACGAGAGAATGCAACTATCATCAAAACAAAGCAACTTAACCATCTGTAACATACACAGTTAATAATGACATCTTGTGAAATCACTGCCACTAATAAATATCTTTCAGAGATAAGATCCTGATTGCTCAGAAAATATCAGAAACACATGCAGGAACAAACANTGAACCATAAACAAAAANAATAAACACTAACCTTGGAGCATTCTGGTAACTCACGACTCCCAACAAGCAAAAACTTGGCAGCAATTAATATACTGTAATGCCACAGCATGTTATTGACATATGTATCCCAAAGTCTCAGCAACTGCCACAAGTTAATCTATCAGTAATACTTGCTAAAGATGAACCAAGTAAATGCCTGCAACAAAGCAATTTTAGACAGGACGTCATAGTGATAAAGCACTGTATAGATCATTGACAAAAATGATAATGATGTAAACCAAACTTTGGTATAAACAGTTAAAAATCTAATCAGTGTAACGTGGACAATCTAATTTGATTAATAACAACCTAGCAACCGCTTTCAAAATTTAAATTAACCTGTATCTGCAAAAATAAATAGTATTTTTATTCAATTGCTATTCTAACCTTTTCTCATTTTAATTTTGATAAAAACATACAAGATTTTCAAGTATTTCATTGTTTGTGGAGTGCAAACAGTAGAAACCAAGGTCCAATGTTGCAAAAAAAAGTAGTTCTTTTTCAACTCTCTATGAAAAAACACTCATGATGAAGTGTTTCTGTTACTCAAACTCATTTTAACCTATACTTAAAGCTTTGAAATGTAGACTAACTTAACAGTAGTGGTCCTAATTAGGTGCTCCTAAGTTCAGTCTGAAATGGCATGAGGCCTGTGTNAGACAAATGAAATAGCAGAGTTTATACAGCATTATTTACGTTTTTCATGATGTCATAAAGACTTTTTATGTTTTCAATGTTTCTTGTTCACTAAGCAAATTCAGTTGAAACAATCATAGCAGATGGCTACAACTTCTTAACCTTTAAAGCAGGGGTGTCAAACTAGCAGCCTGCGGGTCAAATCCAGCCCACAATGCCTGGTTTTGTGGCCTGTGTCATGCCAGTTTTGCGCTTGCATTAGGTTTACCAGTTGCATTTTTTGTTTATAGACATAATGTGTGATTAACACTTAACTCTTTGGCGTCTGGGTGATTTTGGCAGTTTTCGCAAAAAAAAACAGCAGTTTTCAGTTGCCTTACCAACATCCTAGCTCCTCCGCCAATTGCGCTAAAGAGCTGTTCAACGGCTCCAACGGATCAGCCAGTCTAGTAGATTGCACTCGAAAAAAAAATTTTTGCCTAGGGGGTGCGGGTTTTTTGTGAGTGACATCGTAAGTGAAGTAGTGTTAGGGTCATTTTGGCTCATGTTGCCTGGCCTAGGCCCAACCACTAGGCCAAAGTGTTTCGCTGAAGTTTTCATTGGTAACTAAGCACGAGTCCGAGTCTTTTGAGCCTTTGATCGACTTTCTAGCGTTTCTGGTTCAAAAGTTATGATCTAAAATAAACAAATTAATT
>JGI24021J15306_10008255_pt1 | contig 12798 bp, 6 predicted proteins | sample Ectturendosymbi1_FD_15306 | JGI IMG/M metagenome (IMG submission 15306) | reverse complement strand
AAAAAATTTCAAGAAAGGTGGAATATCACAAAACACAACTCACCACTTACGTTAGAACGTTTTCCTGGTTAACGTCAGCCCAATAAGACTTGAAATTTTATTGTGGTTCACGAATGCAACGTCAACGAAGATCAACTTCTAATTATACGAAAAAAATACGCAACGTATGCAAAGTCTCTTAAAAATCTGCTTGTTAACTTTTTTGTTATTGTGCATCCGGTTTTCACGACGTAGCTGAACTGTGCAACGCGCCAATCGTACCTAGCATTATCGAAGAAAAAAAAACAACATTTCTGATTCTTATACAACATAATGCAAGTTTCACTTGATTAGTAAGTAAATTTTGTGTGACTTGAGTCACATGCAGAACATTTAGTCAATTTTGGTCTTATTTTAAAGAATTGGTCCAAGCGGACATTTCTGAGTCAACGAGTTGATTGTCAGTGACCGTAGTCGGGATAGTTTTCACTATGACTACAACTATTTGAAACGCATTTTTGCATGTGTTCCCATCCAGGGCTGACCCGAGACAGTTCTTCAATATTTTCGCCCCGTAACATGTCACAATAAAACACTGTGGCAGGGAAACCAAGAAAAAAGCGGATTCTGCGCCCCCTGAAGGCTGCGCTCTAGGCGGCCGCCTAGTTGGCCTAGTGGAAGTGCCGGCCCTGGTCCTATCGTGTGCAGCTTTTTGGCCTCTCCAACAACAAACTGGCGACGCGTTTGAAGATAAGATATTGATTGTCAATATTGACCTATGAAGAGTATTGAGACGTGAACCACACGTAGTGTGTCACTGACTTCATCCAAAGTCTGTCGAAAATATTGCTTGAGCAACAAATGGACCAAGGTCTGGGCTGTGCCCATACTTAATATTGTATAAAATTCTCAAAAATGAGTTGGATGATATTTAAAAATCTTTCTGATGAATTGGTCAACGCAAAAAATGAAACACCAGTTTTGAGATAGGCGACGGTATTCGACCATGAGACCGGACGTAGCACAGCAAAACACAGGTTTCTATTATACTTGAGTTCACGAAAGTAATTCTCACCTGGTGAGAACACCGATCGACGACTTAAAATGAAGAAGTTCCTCCGTGAGCCTTCTGTCGAGCGATCTCTGGGCCATGACTTCGGCGTGTAAGCTTTTCAGTTGGCGGGGCACCTGAAATTGTGCGGGACAAGCCTTATTGCACCGAGAAGATGCTGAAGTGGAAGACTGCAAAAACGTTTGCGTTGCAAACTTAATACGTTGTTGCAGAACGTGCTTTATTCCGACTGTTTTCACGGATCTCATTGCATGCAGCGCGTCCAGCAAGGGAAGAAAGCTCATGTAAGATGCATTTAGTAGTCGGTGGGAAAGCTCTTCGACTTACCCTGTTTAATAAATCTGCGTACTTCTGCCTCAGTTTGGAAAGAAGCTGGCCTCGTTCAAGACATTCGACACTTACTTGCCGTATTACCTAAATAAACAGAAATCGGCAATGCGGTTGTAAGTACAATTTCGCAGGACAAAAATGAAAATATTTCTAACACTTTGCTTGGAAATGGTTGACCTTCTGCTACATAAAAATAAATGTGATGATGTTAATGAGTGCAGGGTTTTCCGTTTGCCTCTAATCGGAATCATAAGTTTGTAAAAGCATAAAGACTTTTCTGCATTTTTGCGTTAATTTTCAACAACGTTATTAACGGAAGCAGTTTAACACCTAGAGACAACCACGTTACTTTCTAAACAAGACGATTAAATCAAAGCGGGATCACGTTGCAGCAATGTACTATTTGTCAGTGCTAAACGAAAACTTATCGTAACTTTTAAACGAAGACTTAACCTACTTCCACAAATTGCGAACGAAAAGAAAACATGCCAGAAATTACAAAAGGCGCATGCAAAAGAGACATCGCACGGTCACATCAAGGAGCAGTGGACATCAATGAAGATCACGGTGTTGTAGCGAGCCTATACAATTTAATCCTTTGCACGACCAACACTTAATAAGTCTGATTACCAAGGTGTATCTAAGCGACAAGAATGTAGCAGCGCCACAGAGCAGAATTTCACCTCAGCGAAAACCACGTCGTAGATGTTTTGTTCTTTTTTAATTAGCTGAAGTAAGTTGTGAATTTGCGTCGGCCCTTGTATTTCCACAAGCGGGTTGTTCACGCCCGTTTTTTCCAGCATTGAGTCCATCGTTTTCAGCAGTTGTATTGCCTGCGCGACAAGCAAAACGACCGTCAAGCTGCGGGAGTGTTCAAAACAGATGCAAATGAATTCTTGATGCTGCACAAGCATTTACCACAACCGTCACGAATGAAGCACAGCAAAAACACAGTTAATGCGATAGGCACTCTTCAACAAGTGGTCAGTAAAATTAGAATACACAAATCCTATAGTAAACCGAAACAATAGTAACCTGAAAAGTGTTATGACAAACAATTACGCATCAAATTTTAGAAGATCACCTCGAAACGCCGATTAGGATGTAAAGAAGGAAAAACGCGCAGAAGGTCTTCATCATCTTCTAGCTTTGTGGCAAAAGGTTCGTCGACGTATTCTAAGCCTAGGACAGCCTTAGATTTAACGATGTGATATTCATCTGGAATAATGGTCTCTGGAACAAACTGTTGTCCACGGGCGACCTGAACAGCGAAGAATGTCTAAACTCTATAGAAAAAATTCCTGAAGCAAAAGCAGTTGCACGAGTTCCGTTCAAGATCACAGAACTTCACAGCCAGCTAAGCGGACATTCCAAAATTTTCTTTAAAAAGGTTATTTTCGGACGCCTTGGAGTAAAATTCCTCTTCTCCACAAGCGGCAATACTATACGAAAATAATTATGAGAGTGCTCTTTCCGAACAAATTAATTGTTAAAAATCAAACGGTTAAGTTTTCCGTCATGTCTGGGCAACAGAGATTTTGGTGGCATATACCTCTTTGTGCAACATTTAACTTTTGTTGGTTGTTTTTTTGCAGTCTAAGTACACAACATTTTGCGCTTGGCCGTTTTTCGTTCAAGCAGCAAAGTTTAATAGTGCTGTAGTTCCAATATACGGTGGAGCATAAATTTAAATTACCAGCTGTTCCAAATCTGCCTTTGTCAGTTGATTTATTTTAAAATAAACGTGACCTATCAGAGAACTTAGGTTTATTTTAAAACAAATCAAGTGGGTTAATATCCACAACATCCACATAACAGTGTACAAGCAAAACCAAGAAAAAATGCTAGCTTTAGGCAAATTAGCAACAGCAATAGATGCGCCGGGCGTACGTTTTTCCTGATTTTTTTAGCTAAAACAACATGAACCGATTTTAATAAGTTGTTGCTGCATCATGCATACAACCTAACAATGGTGCAAGCTTCAACTGTTCGTTTATTCACAAAAATATGCCACTCAATGCTGTAATAGTTTCTGCTACGACAATAAATCTTGCAAACCCAATTTAAGTTCCCTGAAAAAATAGGTATACAACATCAGGGGGCAAGTTCAGGTAAAGGGACACTACATAAAATGATACTTTCAAAATCATTTCTCCTTAAGATTTTGAACGCGATAAAAGCAAGTGCTTTACCTTCTACGAATAATTCTAAAGATGCTGCGCAACACTAATCAACGAAATAATGGTCTTCCAAATTTGAAAAAAAGAAAAAGGGAAGTTCTACGACTTAGATATATTTTATAAAATATTGCAAAGTGGACATGTTTTTAAAGACGGCAAGAAGCCCATCTTATTGACAAAGATCAATTTAATTTATTTGAATTGAGTTTGATCAAGCAACCAAAACCATCAAGTGTCAAGCTGGTGTTCGTTCATAAGTACATTCATTGCACATCTAAACGCTGATGATTCTGACGTCAAAAGCAAAGTCGCTAAATAGTGTCTTACATCACCAACTTGATGAGCACCTTCAAGACGCACTGCACTTTTATCATGCTTGCTTGCTGGTGGCGGCTTAGGTTTCCGATGGGAAGCAACATCATACAGAAATGAAATATCTCGCGTTCCAACACCTTTCCCCATAGATCTTGGGTTGTCAGTCAAGTGCTTAAACAGGTTTCGCCGACCTTTGTGGCTCCAGACGCTGGCAGGAGGACCACGTTGAATGGCCTGAAATGCAGTAGCAACAAAACTTGTTCAACTCAGGGCTATCGCGACAGGGTGATGGNTCTCTAGGTTAATCAGGAGGTTGGAACCCCAACGGTAAGCACTTGCAGAAACGAAACTATAGATGGTTAATAAAGTGTTACGCGGAATAGCATGGTCATCTTTGATCAAGGGTCACCGGGAAAACTCTGTTGAGACAGTGTTAAAATGGACCTGATTCAACCAGAACAAAAACTACTGTGAAATGTGAAAACTCCTAGGCAAGGCAGTTGTTAATCTGAATAATAAGGTAAATTTGAATAGTGTTTTTTCATTTGCACTTCGGGAAGTGAAAAATAGTGATGGGAAATTGTGGGTGTAAAATGATGGCTGGCCTACCGATCAACATAGCTTGTAGTGGTTAAAATCCCTTCAACCTGTTCACTGCAGGAGCACAGAAAAACACATGAAAATGTCAATTTCAATTTTTTTTATGCTTTTAGCTGTTACAACCAAATTTAGGGATTCGCCTATCAAAGAGATCAATGAGTTTGTTTAGGTTTCAAGAAGTACTTCACTATGCTGTCAAGAGTAAAAGTAGTCTAGAACTTACCTGCATCGAGCTACACATATTCAACATGAGAAAGCTATGTCATCAGTACTCCAGATAAAGATTAAAACACTGCAAAGCTTAGCTTATTTGATGAACATTATATACCATTCTCAGCCTGTCTGGTGTTTTAAGGTTCTTGATTGGTGCAAGCTGCTCCTTGTTTTCCTCTCTGTAATCAGGTTGTGCCAGTGTGCGAAGAAGTTCATCTGGAATCATATCATCTCGAAATTCCTTCAAGTCTTTACCTTATCAACATAAATTAATATGTTAACACAAAGTGACATGACTGCAGAGTCTCTTAAAAATTTTCTTATAACATAAAATCTTTGGCAGTGAAAATTTTGTGTAAAGTGGGGATATGTGTTATCACATCTTACAAGATGTTTAGAAAATGCTGTAATGTAAACAATTGCCAGTACTTTATTCGATTTTCTCAAATAACAAATTGGTAAAAATGTTTTTCTCCAAAGATTGCTTTTTTAGTGTGTTGCAGATATAGAGGGGAAAAGTCTTCATACTAAACCTGCAATCAATAGAACAGCTATAATCCCTATACTCAGTAACCTAGAACCCAAAATCTTTTAGTTTGATATCCACCTAATTTTGTGCAAAATGAAAGAAAATCCAGTTTGGTTAATCCCACACTTGTGTGTATCAGCATGCAAGACATTATTTTTAAACTAGTTTTGAAGTGGCATTTCATTTATAATGAAAATAACAGCCAATGTGGCAGATTTTAGAGACATAACATAGATGTTTGAATATTATCTATCACTGCCTGTCACCAGTGTTGTGAATACTTAGTGACTGCAATCTTGCTGCATAACTTTGTAAGCAGTAGAAAGAATAAAGTGCCAAAAATGTAACAAAACTTCAAGTTTATGAACACATAAAATGCAACCTTACTTTCTGATGCATTGGGAAAACAAATACCTAATGATCGTACATATAGCAATTGAAGTTTAGATTTCCATGAAATAAGTGGGAATACCAAATTATTTTGGGCAAAACTTTTTTTGAATAAGAGCTGAAGACTGAGTGGGTGAAATATGTGCTTGTTAACCATAACAGAATCTGACTCTTTTCTGAGAAGGGGATCATTTCAATTTATACAAAACTTTGGACAAATGATTTTCTAACTGCACATAGAGTAGTTAAAATCAAAGCAGTCCACAAAGGTGGTGCATCACTGCAGCAATAAAAGCTTTGGGAAATGGCACTGTTGTTTAACCTGGTTCCACAATTGACAATTCCTTGCTGTTTGGTGTGTCTTCAATTTGTGCAGTTAGACTCATTGATTCTTCTCCAGAATTTCCAGTAATTTGTTGCATCATCTTTGTCATTATTGGGCTTTAATAAACAATATTTCCACATACTAAGCAAAAGACCGCTTATGCCATTTGCATGATACAGCCAAACAAAATTCACACCTGCTTATTAACAGTTGTAAACACACTGACAATAAAAAACACGCATGAAATTTACATTACTCTAAAAGACTTGATCTAGGTTAGCTATGTCCAACCCACAGCCATCAGGTCGCATGCAGCCCAATCGAGGGTTTTGTACGGCCCGGTTTAGGTTTCCGCTGTGGTAAAAGTATCCTGCAGACTGACGACCTGTCCTTGTTTTGATAATCCTGAATTTGCCATTTTTGATGCAAGTGTTCCTCAGTGCCACTATATCACGTCTGTTGTTGCAGTTAAGATTCAAACACGTTCAGTACATTAGCTTAAGCTAAATTTAGTTTGCTAAGATCAAAGTAAGCCATTCAATGTGTGGCCCTCATTAATATGTCATTCAATGAGCAGCCCCGAACAAGTCAGTGACATAATTTTTGGCTCAGTAAGCCATTTTGATTGGACATAGCTGATCTAGGTACAACATGGCTGCAAAATATACCTTACACAAGTATAACGCATTTTTCTAAATCCTGGAATCACATGTCCACATTGTCCAAACAACATTTGTAACAAGGGATTTGATTGCAAAAATTCATATATATTCAGATTACATAATTTTTTTAACTTGTTCATATTGTTTTGAATCAGATTCATGTACTTCCAGATTTTACAGATTCTAGCATTGACCTAGGTAAGTGGCTTTAGCTTACAATTACTAAACATATGGCAAAAATTAGTTTACATCAACACATCAGTTACAGAAAATGTATTTTTTTCAATCTAAATTTTTTCGAGCCTTAAGAAAAAGGATTTTGCATCACTAACTTTCAACCTTTTTTCAATCACAAAGTCTTGCATCTTGCTAAATTTGAGTATGCAATCAATATTTAAACAATTTGAGGTTACAGTTTGAGTTGTAGGTTATCAACTCTTTTCAACCTGCTTTTACTCCATATGTCAAAACAAAACTTCAGGATGGATACAATTAAGGGAATGTTGGGAATTTTTATATGGGAAAAAGTTCTCACTAAAGATGAAAGAGGAGGTCTACCAGAGATGCGTGAGATCGGCTATGCTGTATGGCAATGAGACATGGTTTTTTGAGGAAGTTGTAGATTCTGAGGCAAATCGACACAGCTATGATACGACCAACGTGTGGTGTGGAACTAGTGGACAAAAAGAACACTGATGAACATGCTGGGATTAATTAAGAGAAACTGTGGAAATTTTGGCAAAGGCAAGTAGGGTGCAATGGCATGAACATGTTTTGAGGAGAGATAAGGATCATGCCCTGAGAGAGGTGCTGAGTTTCAAGGCAGAGAGTCAGAGAAAATGGGGACAACCATGGAAGACATGGATGGGGAAAGTAGAAGCGATTAGAGGCATTGGGTTGCAGAAGGAAGACACCCTAATTGAACAAGATGGAAAAATACAATGAACTTTATCATGTCACAAAAGGAGGTAAATCTGGCCACAGCCATTTAATAGGGTTAAAACTAGATCAAAACAGGCCTATTACTATTTAGACATACTATGCCAATCCTGAATCTATTTTCAAAGTGCAATTGTGCTTTTCTACAAGCTGTATATGTTCTATTATGTATAATTATGATGCTAATGTAGTTGCAGGACTGTCAGAATTAAAGTTTTGTGACTTTAAGAAAAGATACTGTTGGTAAAAATATTAATGCTGTTTATGAAATATATCATGACAAACTGTTGGAAACATGTTCAATGAAGCAATACAGAGGCCTTGATATGGAATGCCAAATATGTTGATGAAATTTAGAAAGCAGTAAATACTGCAACATAGAAGAATGGATGCGGAATCAATTGATTGTTTACAGATAAAAAGATGGAGCACTGTGAACCACTTTTTGTTTCATTATTATTTGTGCTGCAGTGGTCTTATGGGCTTCTGTTAACTAGTAAAGCGGTTCCCAAACTTTTTGTAACCACAGTCCTGCCAATGCTTAACAAATTTACTGCAGTCCAAGAGTAATCTTGCAACAGTACAGTGTTTCCACATGGGAAGAATTGACCAATCACACGTCCAGAAAGTGAGTGGTATCATCACCAGTATACATTTTGTAATTTTGTTATCTGGTAATAATGGATCCACTGCCCAAGAATTGGGGACCACTGCATTAGTACATTTAGCTGCTTAGATATTTGTGCATGCACATGATATTTTTTCAGACTAATCAAAAATATGTGCATTCATGTTCAGTTCTTAATACTGGTTGCTGAAAAACAGTCAACATGCCATGTGGAAAATATTTTATTGAAAACAAAAACAACTATTTTATCACAAGTAATATATGTTTAAAAATGAGATAATTGAGTATTTGTGCAATCTACTTTAAAAACAAATAAATCATGCAGAAAAATAAGATAAGTATATTTACACATGTTGTAAAATGTTTGGTAATAGTATGTGGCCATTAACATCTGCTTTGCAATTGTGCAAAGGTTTTATTGCATTAGTATAACACACCCACAACAGTACACTGGGGTAAATTTAACCAAATTAGTTTTGTTCGTGTGATATTTTTGTCTCACATGAATAAAAACAAAAGATGTCACTAAATAAAAAACCAAATCACTTAAAGTGCAAATTTAGAGACAGGGTCAGCTTCAACATGTAAATTATGACCTGTATGACATGTAGGGTTTGCAAAAGACAGGTTTTGTAAAATAGTTATGTAGGTGGCAAATAAAGAAGTAGTTGTCAGATAAGTACTAATGGTGAATAATGTTGGTCAAATCACAATATGCAGTAGCTGCATTGCACATAACTTTCTCATATATGAAGAGAGTGAAAAATAAACTCTACAATATTTGTACGATTGGAAGTTTTACAGCAACTGGTCCATATCATATTACACACATAATGTTATTCAAAAAAAGGTTGATCTGATCATCACTCGAATTAACTTTCACTAGAAAAAATCCATTATGTAGCATTCCTATGTATTTCACCACACAACATATCTAAGACTGTTGAAACCCACACTGGGCTATTGTGTAAGTGAGCACATGCAGTATACATGAGTGGAAAATAAAAACACAAACAAACATCAATAAAAAAGGACAATGCAAGGTATTAAAAATGGTAAGAAGGCAAGTAGTAAAATACATAACAAAAAGCTATGTATCAGAAACACAAATGTGAAATCGTATACGCAAGAATCATTCACATATGACAGGTGATGATAGTGGGCAGGCAATAGATGAAGAGTAGAGTTGTGTAGCCTACAGATGAGCAGGTGAAGCATGCACATAGGTGAAACTGGGAGAAGCGAGCAACAATAGAGCAGAGGTTATAAGGATGTGATCAATACAGCATACACAACATAGATAACACTAAACAGGAGGGCCGGCGGGCTGCAGGGCCGTGTTTCCAAATGAGTAACATGAATTTTTGGCGGGCTGGCAGGCTGCACAGAAGACCGGGCCGGCAGGCTGCACAATAGGGCGGGCCAGTGAGCTGCATATAAAGGTGGGCCCGCGGGCTGCGGAAAAGCCTGCCGGACTTCCCTTTTGTGCAGTCCACTGGCCCGGCCTTCTGTCTTATGTGCAGCCCTCCGAAATTCACGTTTTTCATTTGGAAACACGGCCCTCAAGCCCACCCAGCCCGCCAGTCCTCCAATTAGTGTTATCCCACAACATTACACAACAACGACAAAAAATAATGTTTATCCAAACAAATTGTGAAGAAGTAATACAAATACCCATGGACCATAATCATAATGAAGTACCACAGGTGCATGTATATTATGCCACGCACATATATATCATCACCAAATGAGGTTGAAGAGAAAAAGGTAGAAACATACAAAAATTTGAACATTACACAGTAATTCAGAGTAAGTGCTGGGTACATGAAAGTATTGGGCCTATATATTCTCAGTTATAAAATCTGCCAAGTATTGCTTAAGCGCGTAAAGTTCAGTTGAAAGGCCACAACAAAAGCAAAGAAAAAAAGCAAACTGAACTCATTCAAAATACAAAGTGCAGCAAGTAAAAAAAAGCTGTGCCAAACATTGACATGGCATTTAATATTTGCGCCCAAAACTCAAAGTTCTGTCAGCAGTTATGACAGACAGAGATAGCCTATACGTAACCATACTGTACTGAAGGTTAGTCCTATCGTATAAGAATCTTTTTATTAGGTTTGCCTTCACTGTGATGAACGCTTTTTCTTTCAGCGTTCATCACAGTGAAGGCAAACCAAAAAAATGCATGCAACAACAAATAGACAATCATTGAAACACAGATAATGCACTGGAATCGGATCACTGAATCTAAAATGCCTAAATTCAGACATGGATTAGCCTAGGTGAGAGTTTAGCTTGGCTTTTAGGCCAAAGTGCCTCTGGCTAAACTTTCAAACGCTATGGCAACAACCACATTTAGCGCCATAGAGCACGTCTTCCAGCTTAAAAAAATTGGAGCAGAACAAAATCCGGTTAATAGCAAGAAAACTTTTTTTAAAGATTGGATGTCCCAGTTTTTTCAGCAGACTTAGAGTTAAATTTTCATAATTACTATTTTCTAGATACCATGAAATGGATTTGGAGTAAAATATCAGTTATAAGAAATTTTTACAGTGACAAGGCTTGATTTTGATTGCAAAAAATTCGCATTGTGTGGCGGATTCTGCAGTTAAACAGCCACAGAATTTCTGGAACACAACATTGGATTCACAAATTTTCTATTGCAGTTATATCCTAAGTGCATTTTTAACCAGTCAAAAGACAAACCGCAAACCTCTCATTTCCGAATCTTGTAAGGGATTTTGTTGAGAATCACCTAAGCCCTGCCAAAACCATTCTCAAGCACGGTTGTTATAAAAAGTTTGTCATGAGTATGACTGATGTTTATTCAAAATAGAAAAAGAACGTAAAGACCTCAGCAGCAACAAGATGGAGCAGTCAAGCTGTCGATAACTATCTGCATTGAAGTAGGGAAGGACCTTCAAATAACATTAACATGGTATGGTGGTGACTCATCTGAAGGAACGCTCCATCAAATATGAGTGCCGATGTCAAGCGAAATTTCTGACCTCTGCAACATTTCTGACCTGTTGCTGTTTTTGAGTTATTTTGCTTCTCAAAATAAAGAAATAAAGTCTGGCAATTACTTTTTTGATCTGTGTTGTGTAAATAAAAACAGTTTGATTAGATGTTAGGTGCCCACAACAAGCTGTAGCACGGGAAAAACTTTAACCACTGAAAATTTTCGGTCTTTGTCGTTGACCTCAATTATTTTTATTTTTCTCACCCTAACCCAAACCATAACCTGACACATTTACCTAAACACGAATTCCCAAGCCCTAATGATCAGTTTCATCACCGCATTTGGTATGTAGAATATTACTCTGAGCGTGCGCACATGATGTGAAGTCAGAAATTTCGCAAGTCAGAAATATTGCTTGACACCGGAAAGATTTTTTCCACGGGGCTAACAGGAGTTTTTCACGGCAGGGCCCTTTTACCAACTCCGAATCTAAGACATACCTTTATAAAATAATTAGTTAATAATAAAAATTCAAAATCCAGGGTTGGGCCCGAACAACCACAAGAATTTTTGAAATTGTATGCTGATAATTGACTATTTAGCAGAGATGTAATCGAGATACGGCGTGGTGATTACATCACACATAATGTTCAGTTCGTAACATCAAAAACAGACTGAACCTAGCAGTGATAGCGTGACTCGAATCAATGACTCGACTCGAGTTACGATTTTTGGTGATTCGACTACAGCAATTGCTCTCAACGTGGGCGGAATCGCCCCCTAGTTTGCGAATTTGAGGCGAAAAGGGGCGAAAAAAGCAAAGGGCGAGATAGGCGGGCAAGACAACGAAAAGGGGTCCAAAGCGCTCAACCACTAATCGATCATTGAGTTAACTTCAGTTAATGATCATTGAGTAAACTTCGGCTGCGACCTTATTGCTCTGAAAGCAAAAAAACACTTGTTGATTCATATGCGTGGTGATCAAAGACTGTACTGAAATGTCTCCAAATATTTGGAACTATTGTGAAGGCCGCCAAGCACATTTATCACACTGAATTGGGGAACATGGTATGTAGGCCTACCGATTTCTTTAAATAAAATCCTTTAAAAATACTAGGGAAGGGAAGGAAATTTGATACGGAAGGTAATTTGATACACACCCATTCCAGCATTCCAGAAAACAAATTTGTTGCATTTATCGCCATCAAGTGGTAGAAAAGACCAAACAACTATAACCGGTGTCAAGCGAAATTTCTGACCTATTATTGTTTGTCAGTTATTTTGCTGATCAGAGCAAACGAATAAAGTTTGACAATCACTTTATTGATGCGTGTTGCATAAATTAAAGCTTTTTGGTTAGATGTCAGATACCTACCTACAACAAGCTACAATACGAAAATAAGTATATCCACTGAAGAATATTGGACTTAGTGGTAAACCAGGGCTGTGGAGTCGGAGTCGAGGAGTCGGATTCAGAAGGATTTTCAACCTAAGGAGTCGGAGCCGCAGAAAATTTTAACGACTCCGACTCCGGGAAGACCTTTTGCTCACCAGTTGTGACTGTTTGTGCCACAAATGTGCGTAAGCGTCACAATTGGCAATTTAAGCAGCTTGACGCTTCAACAAGAGATGATCATGGCTATTCAGACAGGCGGCAGCGCACTAACTTGCATA
>JGI24021J15306_10008254_pt1 | contig 12798 bp, 5 predicted proteins | sample Ectturendosymbi1_FD_15306 | JGI IMG/M metagenome (IMG submission 15306) | reverse complement strand
CAGGCTAGGTTAGAGCGCTCAATGACAGCGTAAATTCCAAAACAGCAAACCTAACCGTAAAACGTAGCCTACATGTCAGGTAGGCTTAAAATGAAGCGTGCTAGATTAGCTGCAGGCTATGCTAAAGATGACTACTGCTTAGCATCAGACCTGTCAGCAAGGGTGTAGTGGGGTGGGAATGGCGTTCCCACACTTTTTTGCACTAGTAACGTTACTTGGAGATTTAGATTTTTCATTTCAATTTCTACGTGTAGCGCCTGGAGCAGCATAAATAAATAAATGACAAGCTATCTCGTGCATACCACCGTAGCACTAAAGTGAAACAGGAAGACCCAGTGTGGAAATTCTTGTAAACGAATCAGTCTTCCTTTATGTTTAGTGTGGGAACGGCGCTCCCACCAGGCCCATAACGAGGGGAGGCGAAGCCTCTCCATGCAAAATTTTTCGCCCCCCCCCTGGAGAAATATTTGGTACATAGTTTAAAATTATTGGGCGTAGTTTAAAAAATTTGGTCCCCTCTCAGAAAACTCCTCTCCCCCTGGTGTCCCAAGCTGGTTACGAGCCCGGTTCCGACACCTCTAATTTTAGCGATACACCCCTGCCTGCCAGCAACAATTTTTGGACAAAAGTTCAGCTCAGCACGAAATAAGATGCCTTTCTAGCAACCAATATTCTGCTGTCTCTAATAATTTTTTTCAACCTACTGAACAGCATTTCTAAAATTTCGTTACCGCGATATAGTCGCGTTTCGTACAAAATATTGAATGGATGAGAATCTTGTCATTGACATAGGCCTACTGCAAACTTCACGTTTCCCGCTGTGACGTGGAAAAATGTTGTCTAAACATTTTCAATGCCCTTGTGATGCAATAAACAACTTCCAGGCAAAGTGCCAGCATAATTGCTTTCGAGTTTTTTGTCATGTTTGTCTCTACGCATACCCCAAGCGTTTTTTGGGGGAGGGAAAGTTGTGCTTGTTTTCGAAATAATATACCTTTTTTTCGACCTTAAGTTATTTTCGATGGTCAAACTATTTCGATAATCAACAGCATTTTGTTTCAAATTTTTTGTGATTGATAGTTTACCACTGATGGGCAGGTAATTTTGTAAAAAAAATTTGCCATTTTAGCTAGACAATCGTGATGTGTAGGAGCGTAACGAGGTTAGATGGCGCCTGGAACAAGAAACAAGTTTGGCGCCCCATATTCGAACCTGAGGTCTTTCGAAAGCAAATGTACTGTTTTGAAAAAGTGCTTAGGCATTGTTGTGAGTTTTGGCCCCCCGCAGTGATTCGGCATCCGGGGAATATTCCCCTTTGCCCTACTCGTTACGTCTTTGGTGTTATGCAATAAAAATCGGAAAATGTTCCGAAAATAAACAAATTTTCATATCCGAATGTCATGAACTTCTATCATGAGAATCTGCAATTTTCGAACACAATACGGCATGGATTTTGCACAGACTGCCAACAACAGTTATTGGCAGCAATTCAGGTTTCTTCGTGTAGTTTTTGTGTCACTTCTATGCAGAACCGAACGCCAGAAAGTCGTCAATAGGGGGGCTTTACGTTTGTGCGGGGGGGCTTGATGTGTGTGCAGGGGGGTCTTGACATTCAAATTTCACAAAAATTCCACTGATATATAATGTTTCATATTTTAGTTTGGGGGGCTTAGAGCTTTGTTTGGAGGGGCTAAGCCCACCAAAGCCCCCCTTGGCGACGGGACTGCTTTTATGCCTGCTCCACGCGTTTTTTGGCGTGGACCTGTGTTTGTTTCGCGAATAATAAAACTTTTCCGACATTCAACAAGTTACTTTTTCAAGGTTAGATAAGTTTGAGTAGAATTTCTAAATTGTTTTGAAGGCCGCTTCTGTTCCGGAAACGTCCCAGTAAGGCTGGGTAATGGTGAGAATGCAATTTAGCCAAAATTTGTATGGTTATTAACCGTGTATGAGCAGTTGGGTCTTCACTGATATGCAGTCAGTACACATCCGGATGAACTCGTCCTTGAGCCCCCCCTAAAAAAAATCCTGGATCCGCCTATGAGACGCTACAGAGTTGCGGTGCTGTTAAATTGATTTGCTCCTACCAGTGCGGTCCCGTGCAAACACCTAGCTATTCTGTAATGCGTTATGGCTATCTATTTTTTTGTGTTCTTGCGTCGTTTGATTGTGCCTATGACATGGATCATGTGTCTGAAATAAAATGTTATTATTATCACTTCTTACTTGTCAAGACCTATCACTATGCTGTAGGTCATTTCGGCACACTGTTACTTCTTTATAGCCTGTTTTGTTGACCACTATTCTTTTCGTTTGTCTTGTGCTCTTGCCCACATCATTAGTCCAACAATCCCATGGTTACGGCATGGATTCCTAAGTTCCCGAACTGCATTGTCACTTACACACTTTATTTTGTATAGGCACTAACTTCTGAAACCATCATTAGTGGTGAAATACTCCTACCCAGTGTCACAATTTTGTGATATATGACGACGCAGGTCAGAAAACACGTCTCATTTAATTATATTCTGTTTGACAACAACGAGCATCATTACAGAAATCTAAAGAGGTTCCTTGAAAATTTTGATTGGCTCCTACACAGACCTTGATGTTGACTCCGGCTAGAACATAACATATTGACTGCAGCTCTTGCTCCGGTCTAAAATCCAAACTCCGGCAGGCGTCCACTCCTGCATTTCGGCTCCATGATCATCTCTTATACCTGTACTTAGTAACACTGTCTTTCGAACGAAATCCTTTACCAGCAAAGAATCAGACACTAAAAATTTAACAGAGCATATATTTCGCCTACGAAGTAGGCATCGTCAGCTCTGCGAAGTACATGAAATACAAAATATAATTGAATATAACCCACAAACAGTAAAGCTACCAATTAAGAGAATCTAATTGAAAAATTGCAACTCCAGCTGCCCGCTTTAGATTGGAAAGGAAAAGGTCACAGTAGGAACAATTAACCAAAACAAACAACCAAGTGTACAACAAAATAACAGTCCAGTGGCAGGGCTCCCACTGCTGTTTTTTTCCACCCAGATATGTTTTTTTTTAGTCCATCGGGGTATCTAGGTCCATCGGTTTAATTATGAAAAATCCCGTCAAATCTGTTTTTTCAAATAAAAATTTGGCATAATAAACATATCTTCCGGTCATTACAATGTGAATGTTCGCATACGATCATCACGTAAAAAAAGTACTTAGTTAATCGGTTTTAAACAAAACGTCTTCAGTCGGTACCCTCACACCCGCATCAATATCATTATCAAATACTGTAAGTTGCTTACCATCCAGTACAGTCAGCCATGCAGTTGCTCGCGCAGCAGAAGTAACATGAATGAATAACAAACGGTTGTTTAAAGAAGTGAAAGATTTGCATTTGGGTGAACGGCTGTTGTTCCAGACGCCAGCTGAAGAATTTGATGTTCATGTTTATGTCAGAATGTTCTAATTCTTTGGTTGTTCTATTCGTGCAAAATAATAATCAATTTGCGTTGGAGTAATGATTTGCTGCCAGATTAGTGATTTTAGATTTCTTTGAAGCTGAAGATCTCACAAAAGATTCAAATAGCAAATGAGGCTTTATGTTTTCCCCATCTTGTGCCTGAAGATCAGCTAGAGGCTAGGTTATTTTTGGTCATTTTTCCATCATAGACTGAATTTTTTTTCAAATGACAAAAAAGCATTAAAGTCAATTCGGTCATAATGTTCGAAAATACAAACTAGTGAGTGCTGTTAAAGCAAATCTTAATACTAACAGGAGACAAATGACCAAAAGTTTCAGAAAAAAAGAGGCTGGAGGCTATATCAATACTTTAAACACGTGTCTTTGTCCAATAAATCTATATATTCCTGATTTATATAATTTGTTGAAAAGTGTGTGAGGTTACATTTGTCTCACAGAATTGCTTGCGCTAGATATAGTGCATTTGCACAAGAACAATGAATAATGCATTTTCTGTGTACCATTTTGTTTTATTAATATGTTTCACGATCAAATTAGAAGGTACGGCCCTCCCCTAACCCTCCGCTGGGGCACATGTCTGGGTAACCACTGCGTTTTTTCGGTCCCGGGCGTTCGTTTCCTTGAAGAGCACGTCTCGCGCAATGAACTCATTACCGCCAAATAAATCTGTCTATCTATCCGCTAAACGCGGCCTACTCAAAGTGTCCCTCCAGCCAAATTAATTGCCCATCCCTGCAATAGGTAATTTTAGTTAGAATAAGCATAACATCTTTTAATAAAAATGTACAATACTAACGGTGTTAGAGACTAGACAGCTTCTGGAAATTAGTCAGCAAAGATAAATTTGCTAAACTTAAAGATTTTGCACTAAAAATGCACTCGATGTTTGGAAACACATACGTGTGTGAGAGTACATTTTCTACTATGAAGGAAGTTAAATCTAAAAACAGAAATCGAATGACAGACGAAACGCTGGACGATAGTCTCCGACTTGCACCACTAAAACTGGTATTGATAATGGAACGATAGTTTCAGAGAAGCCTCGACCACAGGCATCCCACTGAAAGAGATTTGTAAGAAATTGCTATTTGCTCTTTTGTGATAATTTCAATGAAGCCCTTACTTATCTTCCCTTTTTTAGTTTTAATGTTGTGAATCTGTTGTTTTATACATCATTTTGTTGGAAGTGGCGCACGAGTTGTTTGTGGCGCACGTTTGTGTAAAATGGCCCGTAGGTCAAAAGTAGTTGGACCACGCTGGCTTAGATAACTCCGAGTTTGGAATACTTTATGATTTACTGACCAGATTTGCGGTTTGCCACATTCTACTGCATCACTAGAAAGAATATTTTTACTTGTTAGACATGTTAAAACAAAAACAAACTCACTAACACGAAGACTGTTAAGGAAAAGACAAAACGAGCATTGTCAAGAAGCCAGCAAAGCGGTTATGTACATCTAAGCCTGAAAAGTGAGAGATGTCGATAATGGAGTATGTCATCAGCGTAAGTGGTATAGGCTAATATTTAACATTTAGCACTATTTATATATGAGGCCTATTTACTAATGAGTTGCTTGTGTTGCATAGCCTACCTGTTATTCTTTCTGGTGTTATTCTTTCTGAGCTGCTGATAGTGATTGCCTTGAAGTCTTTGAAGTGCCAATTATTATAATGTTGTGAGCCAAAGGTAGAGCATAAGTTAATTTGAATTAGTTTCCAAGCCATTTTTGTCTTTGAATCGTTGAGTTGGATTACGTATAGCCTAACAGTTATAGCAATAGGCTTTTGGATTTAAACAAGATTTGGATTTTAAAACTGTCAGTTTTCGGATTCGGGTTTCGATTAGATTTTGAAAAAAAATTGTTGAATGGGATATGGATTTGAAAAGCATAAATTTATTCATATCTGCTGCTTGGCTACAATATCTCCCAATGTGATTGGCATGCGCCCTGCTGGACCCACTATAGTTGTTCTTGTGTACTGTAGAATCTTTAATGACTCGCCAAATAAGTCTTTCACTATGGCTGAAACAATAGATAAACAAAAGTAAAATAAGCTGTTTTTAACTGATTTTTTCTTCTTAAAAATTGCCCTTGTCGTGTTTTGCTATTTGAATAAAACGACAATTCAATTTGTTACCTCCCGTAACACTACTAGATACGAATGCAGTAATTACCAATTGCGCATGATACTTGGTTAATTTGTAAAGGCTCTGACGTATACCAAATGGCTCACTTTGAGTCGCTTTTTGAAATAATTATTAAGAAGAACTCATGAAGTAGTAGTAACCCGTAAAATATTTGAAAGGCTTAAGTTAATATTTATAAATTTCCGTCTTTTTTCATAAAAATTGTTATCGAAGATCAACAAATACTTCCCAGTGGTACATTAAAAGGTTTGTGCTCATTGTCAGAAACAACGTAAAAGAATTCATCTGAAAAATCAAGCCACTAAGAAAAACGACAAAAGTTCAAGATTGGTTATTTTGTGCTAGTTTAAACTAACAGGGCATTGATGTTGAGAAAAAATAAATGTTCTCAACCATGGGCGTCGGAAGGGGGGCAGGGGGACCAAGGCCTCCCCTGCATTTTGAAAATTTTAGCAAAAAAGGTTGTTTTCTTAGTTTTGAGTGGGAAAAAATAAATTTCACCACTTTTGCCCCCCTGGAAAAAATTTGGAAAAATCCCCTAGTGCTCCCTCCTGGAAAAAATCCTTCCGACGCCCATGTTCTCAACTTGTAAATTCACTCATACGTCTTTGCTTATGATCAACATTAATCGAGAAAGGCTAGCTAGACTTTGATTTCGAAGTGATATTTATCGTCTACAATTGGAAATGTTCTGATGATGAGGAAACAAGGATAATGACATACCACAAGTCTTTGCAGTGGCGTGCAGAGGTGTGGTGATGCCCGGGGCGACTGCTTAACTGTACGCCCCCTACCAAATTCCCAAATTCTAGTACTGAGCAGTGGCGTATGGTGGTAATCGTTACTGGATATACGCAGTTGGTGATGTTACAATATGAGGTCATATTCACGTTTCCAAAGCAACGTTTTGGCGAGTTTTTTTGATACAATCTGCATATTTTTCTACTCTCCTTACTCGTTGTTGTACAATGTGTCACTGCAATGAACATATCAGCGCTCCAAGTTAGGAGACCGGAGCGAAATACAGCAGTCAACCATCCAGGGGCGTAACGAGCGGAGCACGGCGGTACCATGCCCCGGGCGACGAATTACCGGAGGGACGCCGAAGAGTCCCAACAATGTCACAATTACTTTCTTCAATACAGTACATTTACGTACGAAAGACTTTAGGTTCGGGCATGGGTACATCCAACTTGTTTCTTGCCACATCAAAAAACGAAACGGGAAACTAGTAAAGCATCAAAAAGTCAGCTAAACGTGCAAGTTGAGATGGGACAGTTTTGAAATTTCGCTCAGAAAATAAATTAAGCATCTGTAATTATATATCTTTCATTCCCTTTTTTTGTGATTTTCTTGTGATCGCACGATTTGGAAAAAGTCACGTCACTATCAGTTTGATTGGGTGTGCGCCGCACACCTAGAGTATAGGTCCCTGGTATTGAAGAATGTGAGAATTACTGCCATTCGAATACGTAAAAACTAGCGTTGACAAAAAACAGGTTTCGAAAAAGTTAATCTATGCAGCACTATGTTAGTAGCCTTACAATAGAAAAAATCATTTAGTTACTGTATTTCAATTTTTGTAAGTTCACTCTTTGGATGACCCCTGGCTTGGATGCCCAGGGCCGTCGCCTCGTTTGCCCCTCCTCTACACGCCGTTGAGTCCTCGTCCTTCCTTCCATAGCCAAAACGTTGATCGAGAGCTACAACGTATAAAAAGGTACGTTTCCGACTTTTTTGGATGCTAAATACTTTGATTCGTATAAAACACTTCATACGAACAAATATTTGAGCATTCGTGCCAACGTTCTGTCAAAACCACGGCCAGTGCTTGGTGGTTTAGGCCCCCGCAAGCCTGGACTTTGAGGCCCCATATATACAATATATACAATATATTACTTTTGACACATAATATTTATATAAACATAAATGCAGATTTATTTCAACAAATGTTTATAAAAGCATGTTTCTACAGCATTAACACAACATATAAAGCAGACAGACTTTAGAATGTGCTATTGTATATTCCAAGCTAGGAAAATGATTTTTCCTAGTTTTTAACATGCAAATGTTTTTATCTACTCAGTCATGTCTAATGTTTTTGCAGTTTCACTTTCAATACATACCATTGCCATATTTGTTAGTCTTTCATCAGTCATAGTTGGTGTCTGAAACATTTTGATTAACTTCAACTTGCTGAAGCTCCGTTCAACAGTACTGCGTACAGCAGTGATCAGCAAACTTTCGTTATGAAGGCCCAAAGCCCAGGCCCGTAGCAGGATTTCGCAGCAGGGGGACCAAAAACCACAAAGTGGGGCACATTTTTAAATTGAATATTGGATGTAGCAACCGGGGGGGCAAACATGAAATGGGGGACACAGATTTTTTAAATGGAGGCCGGGCGACGACCCTGACCAAGACACCATTCAGTCGTAATTAAAGGCCCGTACTTATTTTGAAGGCCCATTATGTTGTATTCACCTATCTCTAACATAAAATGCTATTTTAATGTCATAAACCCTATAACAGGCGTCGGCAATCTTACCACGGGTCAGCAACCTTACCACGGGTCAGCAACCCTAGTCGCGGGTCATAAACAAACTTCGCAAGGTATGGCGGGCCGTACTAATTTTCCACCAACAATTCGGACCACTTTGCTACATATGATATTGTTAAAACTTGGGACTTTATGAAAGTTCAATCAGACTACTTCCTGATTTTCACAGTTCATAACGAAAACCCCAAAAAAGACATACAGCACGTTTATAGCACAGTGCGATTTCTCTTGAGTAGTTCCTCATAAGTATGCAATGCATGAAATTGCAAGGAGGGCAGGTTCATAAAATATACTACCACTACGCGTGCCATATATTTACTACAATTTGTAAAGGGTCTGCGGGCCGGATGATTTTGCTTGGCCGGCCTGATCCGGCCCGTGGGCCGTAGGTTTCCGACCCCTGCCCTATAATGACAACAATGCCTTGTTAAGGTCAAAAAATCAATGTTCTATAGTTGTAACAGTAGCAATGGACAATGGACAATAGCCTTTGTTTTATCCCATGCAACCGGCGCAGCACTTTAGCTATTACACACCACGTGGCCCACAACAATAGGTGTTGCACAGCCCAGTAAAAAGTGCTGAACGGCCCGCAGTTGGGCCGAGGCCTTTCCTACATTCTTCTCTGGAACAAATGGCAATGCGATCTTTTCTTGGAATTTATAGCTCTTTCGTGGACTTCAGAAGTTATCTTCGTTAAATTTCCGTAATTTCTAGCATTTTTGTAGGTTTGTTTTTCGGATGTAGGCCTATACATTTTCATGGGGGACCATGTTGCCGACCTCGAAAATATCGTCTAGCTGTCGATCTGATAACCTGTACGCAAACTCCTTTTTCATAATAATAGTAACCACATATTTTATGAACCAAACAAGCACAATACATTCAGTGGACACAGAGCTTATTTATTCCGTTTTGAGGTTGTCATTTTCCATGAAATACAAAATATAGTGCTTTAATCCTCTCTGCCAGTACTTCTCAAACCTTTTTGTTCTGCGACCCATTTAAAAAAAGGTTTTTCTATGCACCCCCCTTAACGGATAGCCTAGATCAGGGATGTCCAACCTTTTGCTATTATCGGTCGAATTACTTTTATTTATATAAAGTACGGCTGCCAATGAATTCGAGTTATATTTATGAGATACGTGCCAACCAACACAGAACACATTCAAATATAAATTGCGTATTCATTCTATAACTCTTTGTGACATCACCACCCAGATTGTTAAGCATCGTGTCGACTGATTTTCTTGACTTGCGTTTGTTTTTCTTCAATGTACGTCAACACGGTCGCCAAAGCTTATATTTGGAAATACATGTGGACGGCCGCAAATTTCATTATCGAAGGCCGCATGCGGCCGTACGGCCGCAGGTTGTGCACCGTTGGACTAGATGTTAATGATACGTGGAAAAGTTTCATTGCAAATCGCAAGATGCATTTTTGTCAATGACGAAATCCTACAAATGCACACAAATCCACGAAAGTAACTACACAGTAATAAAACTACCACGTAATGGAAACAGTAAGGCAAAAAATAATTAACAAAAAACAATTCAGTTTATGGCAGTTATCAAGCACAACTAAGAAAATTTTTTACATAGATCAATCCTTCGTAGATTGATAGAAGACAACGCAGGTCGAAAGACATTCTTGACATTTTTAAAAAAAGATCTGTTTTTGGACTTGATGATATATCAATTTTGAGAATACCGCTTCACACAATTATCTTGTTCAAAAGTCCATATTAGAGTTTATGAATGGCTGGATCAGAAATGACTGTGTATTTATTTCTTGTTCTTATCAAAAAACGACATAGGCTAAACTCTGTTTTGAAAATTCCAGTTGCAAACTTTTGTCGTTTAATAACTCTGCAAACTCATCCTCGGCATGGCAGGTGTGTGCCCTCCTAAAGCTTCAATTGCGTATGGTTTGTGTATCCAGCTTCTGAATCAAAGTCCGAAGTGCTTCTGAAACTATGTATGAAGCTTTTGACTTTGGTCTAAAACTACTCGGTGTGCTCTCAAAACAGTTAGCCCAACCCCTAGAGTAGACCTAGAGTTGTAAACAGAAGCATGCCTTCGTGTCGGAATGAATGCAGTAAGGTCAGTATCGGTCAGTACGTTAAAACAATCATGATGTAACAACGCATAACTTGTGCCTGGTTTTTATCATCATTTGATAGCTCAGGCAGGCATCATAGTAAACAACTGACAGCATAAAGCACGATATTGCCCATAAAAATAAAATACTTTCAAGTTTCTTGTAAATTTTACAAAAATTGCTAAATCTGATCAAGCCAATTGGTTTCGTGCCCCCAAAATTACATTTCGCGACCCATTTTTAGGGCCGCGACCCATAGTTTGAGAAGCCCTGCCCTATGCCATAGGCCGATGGCAAACAGCATGAAGACAAGTTTTGCACAGAAGCAAGGTATTGTCGCAACATCCTCGGCTAACCATACGAAGTAAGCCCAATGTGGACACGTTTTTCCCAGTAAAGCTCACCAGAAACTGTTCTAGCTGATTTAAGTAACATATAGAGCTTTAACAAGCAATCTGTTTGCACGAAATCTAGTAAAAACAACCAAACGTAGGATCCAATACTGGCAATATTGCTTTTCATTGGAGTTTTGCAGTGTCTGGCGGTCTTGCGTTGTTGCGAGCTTGCTATCAGTGGAAAATTGAACATCAATCAAGAATCGTTTTTTTTCTTTTTCATTCTTTTTTTGTAACCGCTTTCATGCAGACGGTCTGCATCTCTCTCACGCCCAGATGCACAATGTTGTCGTCTTGTTACTGTACTGATAAGAGTCCAGAGTAGACATTTGCATTTCCGTTGTTTCAAAGTAAATTGTGAAGTTATGCCTCTGCGCAGTTTCGCAAATTTTTAGTTCATATAAAGTCGTCATAGGAAAGAGTTGCGCGGGGCCCCCAAAAGCGCGGTGCCCTAGGCCATAACCTATTTGGCCTATGCGTAAATCCGTCACTGACCATATACGAATGACAATCGCGCTGCTTCCTTCGTAAATAAATCTTCTTTATTTGACCTTTATCTCATGGTTTTGCATTCCTTTTTACCTTCTCAGGAAAACCAAAAATGCTGATCAAATCGAGGGGACACTTCGTGATCAGGCTTACTCCCACATCGGGTCCCTTAGTTTTTGTATTTCTAGTTGTCTCATTACAACGAGTTTGTTTCCATGGAATGTACTTGCCCACGTCACACCGATAGCCATCAGCACTGAGTAACATTTCTGAACAAATATAACAACTGTGGTGGCTCAATCAAGTGACAGGGATTCTCTTCGATAGTTGGATGAAGCAAACGAAATTACAGGCAAAACTAACGAAAACAAAACGCAGCTGCCGGTAACGGACATAAAAACAACACCGATCCGGGTTGGTCGGTCCTTCGTTAATAGATGGCAGAGTTCAAACAAGGAGCTGAATGTCATCACATATTTTGAGACTTTCCATGAGTTTCGAAAATCATGCTGGCTGATGTTATGCTCAGTTTCTTCCTAGGATGATCACAATTGTACTTTTGCAACTCCGTCGGGCGCAATTCGGTCGGTGAAGTTTTTAATCAAGGCGATGGTAATTTCACCATGTCTTGCATCAGCGGGACAAAATGCGTAAGTCATTGCTATTTTCTGTTAAAATTTCTCTCAAAGCAAAGTGATCAGAAAAATAGAAAGATCACCATTTTATTCCAAAATTGAAAAAGAAACTTTCACGGCTCATTTCCATTGTTCCCTTTCGCAACCCCTACTTTTCCTGTTAGCTGCAGCCAGGCTAATTTTCTGGTACAGTCAAGCAACACGTCGGGACAGAGGTATAAGGAAGAACGTAATCAACCTATTCATTCATTTCAGAAACTTTCTACCGCTCAGTATAAGCGTAATACCACGCAGAACTTGCGAGTTTGCAATGTGGAGGGAGTGGTCCTGCTAAGAGGTGTAGGCTGAGAAGAGGATTCGCGAAAATAGAATCGTGCTTCAGAGGCTCAGTGAGAGGAAAATAAACTTCATTCAAATGCTACAACCGTTTCTAAAAAATGTAACATTTAGTGAATTGGTTTGACTTTTAACGAAAGCGCTTGTTAAGTGTAGTTCTACGTCATAAAGACTGAGGTCAGTCTCGTTCGTTAATATCAAGCGAAAGCACTTTCCTCCGGGGCTACTCACTGACATTTGCCATTACAGTGTACAGTGATCTCGAGAAGTGGGGCAATCAGAAGTGATGTTTCTCTATCTGCTTCAGAAAATACTTAAAAAGTTTGCTGCCGCTTGCTATTAACGGTATGTATGGTTTAATCATGTATTTTTGTGACTCAAATCACGAAATAACACGAAGCAGCAAGAGGAAATACAATACCACCAAAGATCACTAGTTGATTATATAGTGATGAAAAAATATAAAAAATAAGAAATTCACGTTTCGCAGCTTAGTAATCGTGTTCTAACATGTTGAATCATAAAGGGTTGCTGAAAGACCACCTGGGTCAAGTTCTCAACCAGCCCTGCTGCTAACACAAAACAAATTTTAATTGAAGACGTTTTACAAGTAGTAATAAAAGTAACAAAAAGCGTCAAATCAACGTCAGGTGAAATA
>JGI24021J15306_10008253_pt1 | contig 12800 bp, 9 predicted proteins | sample Ectturendosymbi1_FD_15306 | JGI IMG/M metagenome (IMG submission 15306) | reverse complement strand
GGGGGGGGGCAAAGTGGTGAAATTTGATTTTTCCCGCTCGAAACTAAGAAAACTTTTTATGCTGAAAATTTCAAAATCCAGGGAGCCCACCTCCCTAAAATCCAGGCCCCCTTCCATGATTTCACCTCTTTGCTCTTTTAATTTATGATTTTTCGTTAAAGTTTTACGTTCATTATCACCATCAATACCAACCACATCTTCATATCTGTCTTAGCGATCAATAAACAGGGACATCAAGTTGGACCGGTGTCAACTTTTTCCTAAAACATTGTTCACTGCAGTGACAGTTTATCAAAACGAACAGGTACAACAATATCACATTAAAATGTTTTTACCCAGTTCGTGAAATAGCTTCATCGCATTTGGGGTTGTTGACTTCGAGCAATGTTTTGCAATTTGAGTTCTGCATTTTCAACGTTTTTCATCAAGACAACAATTCTTTTGCGGATCGTTATTCAACAATAAAAAATATGAAATGAATAATTCAATGAAAATGCAGAAGTTTGAAACAATCTATTTTCACAGAGTGTTACATATTTTCGTGGAAAGGTTAAACTGCCAACACAATATCTGAAATCGGTGCTGTTTAGCGAAATGTACCAAACATCTCGTGGCAAATATGCACTTCAGGTTGAACAGTGCTTTATTGGTCAACAATTTTATAGTATTAAAAAGTGCATGGCAAACTTCGCAGTAACTTTCAGAAATTTGTTGATATTATATTTAACGTTTAACATTATCTTGGTTAGGTTTTTTATACGTTTTGGCAAAACACAACCAAGATTTTCCTGTAAAAAATTTTACAGGAATATCTTGGTTGTAAAGCAAAACTATTTCTATGTGCAAAACTTGGGCATACCAATTCGAAAATCGTGTTGTTATCTCAATGAAGTAAACGCTTTTCAAAGCAAGATGTCATAAATATTTTTGACCACGAAAAGCAATACTGTTGTTCATATTCACTTTTGAAAATGGTGGTGCAAATTGAATTTTGCTACTCTTTTCGCATGAAAACAATAACATGATAATAATCAAATAATCAAGTGAACGATAATTCAAGGTTTCAACCTGTTTTTAAAGGCACGTGCGAAGCACGATTATTGATTTATTTAGACATTCAATCAGTTNTCATTTTCCAGGTGTTGCAGTTAAAGATCGCCAATAACCCGTTCGCTCGAGCGTTTCGCATGGACGGAGGCAACTCNTTGCGTAAAAACTTCCTGAGAACGATACTCAAGTGCCATCATCATCACAAAGGATCCGATCTAGACGGTTTCAACGAATCAACGAACAAACTTCTGTAAGTTCAATCTTCCGATGCACAAACCTCAAGTATTCACCAGACAGTGGATTTTTCCCCCATGCTTCGAATGACGTGATTGCTGCATCGAAATCGCCTCATCTGCCACCGTATGCGCCTGAAAGATGTTTGCATCTTTCCTCCTCAACAAATCCTTTCTTCTATAAACAACATTGACGGGAGCTACGGATCGGGCAGAAGCCAACCCGTTTTCAATCAACGGCCGCTGAAACAAATTTCCTAAAAACGTTGGCGCAATACCGTCGGAATTTTCTCATCATTATTCCAACTTTCAACAGCGCGATCAGACTGACGTTCTGCTAAAATCCCGTCCTTTGTAAAGACAAGGACCAAACGATCAGTATTCTGCTTTTATACCTCAAACCAATCAATATAACATGCAAATAGCAGCATCTGCAGTTCAGCACCTTTCATTTGGTGTTGATTATGAAAACAGTTTCGTGCACCACTGGGGTAATCGATGAACTTGCACATGGCACAGCAGGCCGCACAAGTCAAGCAATGTATCCTGAAAACGCTCAATGCGCCAGTGCATTTTTCTACAGCAGTGATGGAAGTTTATTCCCGGGAGGGGGCACCGGGGAATATTTCCAAAATTTCGAGTCAAGTTTTCAACCTCATAGCAGATGCACTTTACAGCATATGGATGTAGGTTGTGAACACGGATGGAAACCGTTACAAACGGCGGGTAAACTTCAATTTCGTTGCTCATTCTTCACTGTTGACATATTGTACATCAAAGCATTTCAAAAAGGCAAGTTCTCATTTTGAATTTGAATAAAAATAACCATTGAATAAGTAGAAGGCAACATTTCTTGTTTTTGCATTTGAGGATTGGTGATTGGAAGTATGTGCGTATTTTTTCATTTCTACACTTCTCTTAGAACAAGGCTATCAAACTGGCGGCCGGTGGACCAAATTCGGCCCGCCATGCCCCACGACATGGCAGTGTTGTTATTGCATTAGGTAGATACGTTTATTATTATGCCATAGTAGAGTTACGTTGTTTGTTTATAGTCATAACGCGACATTATAAGCTCAACCAACGGCAACCACTTCTCAATGAGATTCTATAGATTCCATGCGGATTCGAAGAATTTCCAACCCTTTCAAAGAAAGATTCTGATTTAAAAGATCTGGAAAAGTGATTTTGCTATTTTCGGCAACCCTTTTTCTGCCATTGTTGTAGAGGTGCCCACAAAAGTATCAAATGGAACTAATTAAGTTGGTCTTCAGCCATAAAGTTGAGGCAGAACGAATTTCTAGGGGGAATGATTTGTGTTTTCATTGTATGTTTAACACAAATTTTTCTGGAAACAAAAATGTGGGGTTTCTGCCCCCCGTAGCTACGGACCTTAGTGCAACAATGTTCTTTAAAGTCAACTTAGGAAATGTTGACATCGAAACGTTTTATCAATGCGTTGGACCAACATCGAAGACCATGTCAATGTTCGCTAGTACTTGCGTCTGCGAGCAACTGTTCTCAAGTCCGATCTCAATTGACGGATGCGCATCTCCACTCAACGTTAAAATTTGCGACTGCACAATCTTTGGTACCAGATATTGACATGCTTGTAACTGCCAAAGAATGGCAAATTTCTTCGTGTCGCAGTACTATGAATAAATACCAATGAAAATATCGATTGTATCATTGTGCAAAATCGTCCGGTCCGCGCAAATAAGGCCCAGAGCACCAATGAGATTGAACACCCCTGTCTCAAACCAATGTTTTGTTTTCATTGATTTGTTGCATTGACACCACGCTTTGCTTTTCTTTCGATGGTTGAAGCTATATGAGCAATGCACCACATTCAGCATTTACGAAACACATTACTTCTTTTTCGTATTTCGTGTGCAATAGCTTTAAGTAACGAGCTGTCCAATCAGTTATGAGTATACAACAAAAGGCAAGGATTTGACGTTTCTAGAGTTGGTTCTTGTTCTTGTTCTTGTTCTTGCATCTTCAGGAAAGAAAATGGACGCAGTTAGTCCAGGAAAATCCAACATGTATCACAACGTGTATCATCACCCTCTTGCGCCATGCACTGGAAGAATGTTAATGGATCAAGTGGTTTCATCAAGTGAAACTGACCAACTCAATGTCCAAACTCTGTACAGAAAGGGTGAGAATTTGTTATTTGAAAGATCGACTGCTTTCCGCAATGATCGATTGCATCTGCACAGGGACAAATACTTTTGTTACTTGAATCAGTTGAGTAGACAATTTATAGCCAGGACGCAATGCGTTAAGTGTACAGTTCACTTACAATGTCACAAACCATTGTACCTGTGTTTTGTTGTACTACTGTTCTTTTGTTTGGAAAAATGTTGTTATAATTTTAAAGTATGATATTTCGTTGAAGTTTTGCGTTCATTCTCACCATCAATACCAACCACATCTTCGTATCTGTCGTATCAACAAACCGGACATCAAGTTGGACCGGTGTCAACATTTGTTTTTCCTAAAACATCGTTCATTGCAGTGACAGTTTGTCAAAACGAATAGGTACAACAATCTTCTCACGTTGAAATGCTTTTACCCAGTGTGTGAAATAGCTTTTATAAGCTGTAAAGCTTTCGACGCATTTTTGGAAGGTTGACTTCGAATATGTTCTTGCAAGTTCATTTCTACATTTAGAAGTCCTGAGTGTTTTATTTCAACGTTTCATATCAAGACAATCTTTTCGCCGGTCTTTATTCAACAACTGAAAAAGTGAAATGAATGAGTTAATGAAAATGAAAGTTGGAAGCAATTTGAGTTTGATACAGTATTACAGATGTTGATGGAAAGACACAGAATATTTGAAATCGGTGCTTTCTTTAGCGAAATGTTTCAAACATCTCTAGTGCTAAATATGCATTTCAGGTTGAACATTGCTTTGTTGTTCAATTGATAAAAAAAAGCATGGAAAACTTCGCAATCGGTGCTACTGTTTGGGGATAAAATTGAATGTTTTGGCAAAAGGATTCTTTACAAGATATATCTTGGTTGAAACAAACTGTATTTTTCGGTGCAAAACTTGAAATCGTATTTGTTGCCTCAATGAAGTAAACGCTTTTCAAAATTGAATATTCGTCTCCATGAAAAACGAAACTGCTTTTGTTTTTCGTTTTTGGAACAAGGTGTTGCAAATATAATTTTGCTACTCATTTCGCATGAAAATAGCATGATAATAATCATGCGAACGATAAGAAAAGATAACTTTGAAGCGGGAACATTGATTTAGGCCAGAGGTACCCAACACGCGTCCCGTAGCATCATATTTTCTGGCCCGCGACGTCCAGGCTGTACGACTGTACGTGCATATGATTGCTGCACCAGCCACAGACGACCACACACACAAAATGAAAGAGAGTGCGAGTGACGTGACAGATAACGTCAAACAGCACCGACGAATGTATGAGTGCACGCGGGACACACACAAACAAGAACGTGGCGCACTTCTTATCTATTCTAAACGACTGTTGAGTCCAGGCTGCGTATCTTTTGCACCTTTGAGATAGCAACGGAGAAGAGCAAAGCAGGGTTTTCAACCCTGCGTGGTTAAGAGAATTTGGTTTTCCGGAAGTGCATGGTAAACCAATGTTTTATCTGCCAAAAAACAATTACTGTGCTATAACGAGCGAATCTGCAACGTCACCTTGAACAGCTTCATCCAGAGTTTAAAGCAGCTTATCACCCTGACAGCGATCTTCGGAGAAAGAAACTCCAAACATTGCTCGAAGGGTTTCAAGCCAAGCAATCCATTTTCCGCAATATGGTTAAAAGCAATGACAACGAGACTGAAACCTCATTCAAAATTGCCTGGAATATTGCCAAAGCCAATAAATCTGCTACGGAGGGAGAGCTTCTTACATAACGCGCCACCTGAATTCACTCGGCCTAAAGCTATACATGGAAAGCAAATGATTCTACCAACAATGGTGAATGATGTGGCAGTATTTCAATCAAACCGAACCTGTTTTCGCAGCAGCTTGAGATAGGAAACTTCACACACTTTCCCGTTCTACAGTCCCAGTGTCTCGATTAGGCTCAATATCATTCTATCTCACTCAATTACAAGTTTTCCTCGCGCTTTGCAGGCATCAAAATTTTGGAACCCTTGCTGGCTTTCACAGAGAATCCATTTGTTGGTGACGTTCAAGTTACATCCGACTGTGTCAGCACCACAAAATTTGAAGTCTTAAGCTTTGTTTGAGGACCAACTGATCAATATTCTCAAAGAAAGACACACGGAGGAGGACATTGCTGCCTTTTGGTTAACCTATGTTCCGAAGAAATCGTACGCGGGATTAGTTATGTGTGCTCAAAAAATCTTGATCTGCTTCGGATCTACATTGTGTGTGAAAGTTCCTTCTCTACCATGGGACCAATCAAATCAAAGCAGCGTTCTCGTGTAACTGATCGGCATTTGACAGACTTCCTGAGAGCAGCTACAACTGAGCAGCAACCAGATTTAAAACTACTTGCGAAAAATGCATACCTAGAGCTCCCATTAGAAAAAATATGTTTTCCATTATTTGTTCCATGCTCGTTTAATCTTATTATTTTGCTCCACAATGCATTGATGCTCTTCATGTTTTGTTATACTTCAAGAATAATCGGAGAACTTTTGAAAAATAGTATGATGAAAACGCGATTTTTGACCTAATGTAAAATCTATTCACTGCAAAATAACAACTATAACAACTATTCACTGTTGCTGAAACTGAGGACGTTTTTCAAGAACATTGACAGGCCAACTGCAAGACAGAAAATTAAATGGTATGAGGTATGTTATATAGTCTTACCTATATTTGATACATGGTGAAAAGAATTGGTAGTTCGCGGCCCGCGGCACTTGTTAGAGTTATAATGTGGCTCTCTTGGCCTTTAAAGTTGAGTACCCCTGATTTAGGCATTCGATTAGTTATCATTTTCCAGGTGTTGCAGTTGAAGATCGCCAATAACCCGTTCGCTCAATGGTTTCGCGTGGGCGGAGGCAACTCACTGCGTAAGAGAAAACTTCCTGAGAATGATACTCATGCGCCATCATCACCACCAAAAAGATCCATCTGAACCTTTTCAACGAATAAACTTTTGAAAATTCAATCTTACGAAGCACAAATCTTAAGTATTCACCAGACAGTGGATGTTTCCCCCACGCTTCGAATGACGTGATTGCTGCATCGAAATCGCCTCACCTGCCACCTTATGCGCCTGAAAGATGTCTCCATCTTTCCTCAACAAATCATTTCTTCTATAAACAACATTGACGGGTGCTACGGATCGGGCAGAAGCCAACCCGTTTTCAATCAACGGCCGCTGAAACAAATTTTCCAAAAAACGTTGGCGCAATACCTTCGGAATTTTCTCATCATTATTCCAACTTTCAACAGCGCGACCAGACTGACGTTCTACTAACATCCTGTCCTTTGTAAAGAGGACCAAACGATCAGTATTCTGCTTTTATACCTCAAATCAATCAGTATAACATGCAAACGGCAGCATCTGCAGTTCAGCACCTTTCATTGGTGTTGATTATGAAAACAGTTTCGTGCACCACTGGGGTAATCGATGAACTTGACCATGGCACAGCAGGCCGCACAAGTCAAGCAATGCATCCTGAAAACGCTCAATGCGCCAGTGCATTTTTCTACAGCAGTGAGGGATATTTAGCGCGAGCACAAATCCAGTCTACAACATCGGGGAGTTTCATGAAGGAAACCACCCGCAATACACAAGGGAAGGTGTTGTCCACGAGCTGCAGCTGCTTGTGACACCTTATCAAAGTGGACAGTCTATGTACCACTGTTCACCTGGTTTTCCTGACGGGGCAACTCCTATATCTTCGTTTAATTAATATCGCTGTTAATTTTTATAATTATGCTATCATGTCATTGACGCCCCTATATGCCAAACGCGTGGAGTACTTGAAAGATTTGTTTTGTCGCTTGTTTTTCATATGTCTTCAAGTAAATTGATGGCCACATCATGGGTTGCAATCGGAAATGTTTGCGTCAGTTTCCTACAGTTTCTGTGGAGTTTTAGGGAATTAAAGCAAGTGCTAAACTTTCTGTGTAGTTGTCTGCACACAACAGCGAATAACGTCCAATACCAGTTGAACAGACTTTTTTTACTAAATCCTCGGAAAGATTGCAATTCACGATACATCAGAACTCAATGACTTAGAAGAAATATGATGGTAGGCAGTTGTTCTTGGAATATGATGTCATGCACATGGAACTAGAAAGTGTGCTCTGCATTGCGAACGACATTGGTGGTGAATTCTTCGTTGGTAGCTAACCCTTCCCTATTTATTTATCTCGTATCGAGACATTTCAGTCGTTTCAAAACAAAACGAAGTGAACACTTTCGTCCAAACGACGGACTAGTTCAAAATGCAGATTCAATGGACCGCAAAGTGATAATTGGTTTTGCATTCGATCCCGAACTTTATCACCGTTTCCACTGTGCTACTCCACAAGTGGTTGATTGATTCCCCTGAACTTTGTCATGAGATATCCATTTCACCCACAAACAAGTATTGTACATACACATCGAACAGACATGGACATGGCTTCTGCAGAAAATGTGTTTTTTCGTTTATCGTGCGGTTTTCTAAGAATACGTAATATTTTCATTTTGACAAAAGTACTCCTAACAACTGAATATGATCTACAGTTTTTTTTGCAGTATTTCGTAAATATTGCAGGCTTTAACAACACAAATGACAAACAATGTACAGATTTTTGTCGCCAGATATACTAATTATTATAAATTTTCGGATGTATTTGAAACATGAGTATTTGCTTGTCAGCGAACTTTGGAAACACATTATTACACCAAATAATGTGCGAAAGTTGTATCTGTAAAAAGAAATCCGAGAGGTTTGAAAGAATATTTAGCAAAGCGGTCATTTATCATCTGGGCTTTGCTTGATCTCCCTAGAAATACAGTCTAACATACGAAACATTTCACTGTTTCTAAAATCATTTACTGAATCAGATATTACGTGTTAGCGTTGCAACAATACCACTGATTGCCGATGTCAAAAATATTTATTTTCCATAAAACGTAGCTACCGTCAAACCATTTGTAATGAAAATGTGTGGTACACTCATACGCACTCTATAGCATCAAGACAGAGAAAAAGTTGGTCAAATACTTCTGAAAACTATCTTATCTAATTTAATATGTGTGCGGTGATTTGCGCTGATGAGTTGCCACGCTTATCCGGAGGAACTGCTTGTGGCGTTTGATTGATGTGCGTGCTCTTCCTTGTTGCGCTCGCCACGTCCCTTGAAACCGATTCATTGAAGACGAGAACGTTGTGAAGAGATTCATGTTCAGATAAAGGTTACTTTCAGAGGTTGCAAAAGTCGTTTAGTCTCTAGCATCTCTGTTCTGTAGTGATTTCCTGTTTTTCTACTTATCGTGGTTTTGAACTGTCTTACAGCTACAACGCGGTGCCATCTGCACCTATTGACGAATTCCTCGATTCATCCGAACTATTTTAGAGATACAGCTTTTCATGAAAAATTCAACAGGAAAAAGCCAAAGGAACAAGCGATACCTCGGCTACCTTAGAAATCGCTAGCAATGCGGCGGGCGGGGTTGCAGCCAGTTATCGTACGAAGTACTCAGGAAAGAACACTTGGGTCCCATTTTCATTGCTAACTGCTAAAGTCCATTGCTGGCTACGTGTCGTGCATCCCATTAAGGAATGGCGATCTCTTGATCAAATGTAAAACTGCCCAACAAATCAGAACGCTGCTCACTTCGACTTCTTGGTCAGATCGACAAAAATTCGTATCCATATCGACGAAATTGATGTCACCACAAGGTTCGAAAGGTATGTTAAATAACGTACCACCGAAGAACTCCAAGAATGTTTAAAAACACAAAATGTCACCTTCACGAAGCTTTTAAAATACCGATCACAAAACACTCAAAGATTGGACTCCAACTACAGTATTAATCAATTTTTCCAAAACAGAATTACCAGCTGAGGTTAAAATACGATATATGTGTTTAAAGTCAAACAGTACAGTACATTCCTAAGCCAGTCAGATGCTGNAAATGCAGCAATCGATATGGCCACGTTGCAAATCATTGCAGATGAAGAGAAANGTGCTGCAACTGCGGCGGTAAAAACAGCTGGAAAACTTATACCGCCTTCTACAAACAGTGCCCAAATTGTAAAGGCGAGTATTCTGCAACTGACAAGCAGTGTCCAAGAATTAGGCGTGGGTCTGAAGTTCTACGCATCAAACCTACTTTCGAAGTTGAATACGCTGAGGCATGCAGAAAATACACTTCTGCTAATACAGTCACTACACCGCGAGTAATGCAGCCTTCCTATTTTCCTCCACTACCAGCCTTAACTTGCGATAGTCCTGTCGCTAACAGACCCCTAGTCAGGGCCTACGAGAGGTACATCGTACCCGGGTCCGGCAGGTACAGGGGCCCGGGAAAGGCAAAGTACGCATTATCAGTTTTTCTGTGATCAAACCTAAAATTATTAGTGTAAGCCAGCTGCCAGTAAAACATTTAATCTATTTGTACATCTTTACAAACAAGCTATACAAGTTTCGACGAGGCCCAAAAAAATAAGGGGGCATGGTATCGGTCTTCGTAGCCCCTGGTAAAGTCTCCCTCGGAGGCCCTGCCCCTAGTTCTAGTAAAAGGGCCGTGAGGATCGCTTATCCTGATAATGAAGAAATGATTATAAACAACAAACTTGATGATTGGGGCGCAATGTTAGGTAACCTACTTTTCCTTGCTTTTCTTAGGTCTCCGAAATTATAACCCCATTCCCAGCCGTCGTTTGAACGGTATGGCAATTATGGGCATAGACATAGCACATTATTCCATGTGTATAATCTACCAAGTAGTTCTTTGGACATCAGCAACCTAGAATTTCTATCTCGTATGAATAAACTCATTCTTTGCGGTGATTTTAATGCACACCATGGCATGTGGGAAAGATCACAAAATGATACTGAAGGAAGAGTTCTAGTCTCATTACTGGACAAACACGACTACAACACACAAAAGTCTTCAAGCCCAACCCACTTCTCTCACCAGTCAGTTTCTCGGGCCTACTCGACTCAACAATCGTCTCCAACACAATTGCGTCAAATTGCTCCATGGCAACAAACAATTTTCTTGGCATGGATCACTCTATTAATCCACACACCAGTTAACCGGGTAGAACTTACAGAAACCCAATTCCTTCCCAAATGGAATATTGCCAAAGCCAACTGGCCCAATTTTAGCGACTTGTGTGATAAGAACTTTACTCTCACTCTCCTTTTCTCCAAGCCTAAAACACTCATATCAACTCTTCGAAACATGTGTCCTTGAAGTATCTAAAGTGTTCATTCCGCAAACAAAACGATGTGGAAAAATATCGGTACCATGGTGGAACAAATAATGCGAACAAGCAAAAGCAATAAAAAAACATAAACACGCATTTAACCGTTTGATGGTTTTGACGCTCCAGACTGTTGGCCCAGCCAGCAGCTGCGTCTGTCGCTCTCTCCAGTGAGTTACTCCAGGGTCTGTTCCCGAGTTACTTAACGAGAAGGTGCTCTCGTCTATTTTTGTACGTTTGCGTTTTCCTGAAAAACTAATTCGCCTTAACTACTTTGTCTGTGGTTCGTGCTGAAATCTTGACCTTTACTGTGGGTAAAGGGCTCAGTGCAATGAACAAAAGATTAGTGTGCGGCCTCCGAGCGGAAGATGGCATCCAGAGCCATATGGAACCAAATGACTGAGAAAATGAAAAACAGCACTAAACAAGCAGCATGGTTCGTCAAAACTGAAAAGAATAATTGTTGAGAACCTTTGTTTGAAATCAAAACAAAGAATAGACTCTTTATTCTGGTTTCTTACATTTGTTTCGGTTTGACTTCTCGAAGTTGAGGTTTTCATTGCGTATAACGAAGGGTATCGCAAGTAAACCTATACTTGATTTACAAACGAAATGATTGCTAGTAAAGAGGGAAGGTGAGTTACTGACGCATTTGCAAATACTCAAAGCGTTGGGTGATGGACTGATGACTAACATTTTCAATCCTTTGTGTCTTTTGCACTGACATTGCATTTATGTGAAATATTAAACTGCATTGTAATCGCAAGATTTACTCGCCGATAAGAGGAAGTAGAAATTGCGAATAAAACACAAAAATACACATCTCCTGGTCCTGATGGTCTAAAGACAAAGCAGCTGCGAAAAATTCTCTTTACTTTGGCTCAAAGATTTCGATGTTGGTTTGATAACTGCTTCTATTCCATAGCGATGCAGAGGAAGGTTACGGTGCTGATCCCAAAGTGGAAGGGGCAACGTTGCCAGAATGTCGGCCTATAAACATGACAACCATATTAGGACTCTTTGACAGGATCCTGTCCAGGCAATGAACAGCAAAGAGCCTTAAAGCAAGGGGACGGAACCGCGCAAAACGTGATAAGTGGGCTTTGGGGGAGAATCACACGGGCTTTGGGGAAAATCACACGAATAATCTGAAACCAAACCGCTATGTACAGCCATTTTGGACATATTGTACGCAAAGCATTTGATTCTGTCAATCACTCAATTCAAACAGCCTGCAAGCGTATTGGAATTCCAAATATTCTTAAAATGTCTTAAGTCGCTATATAACAACTTTTCCAAAACAATGATATTAAAGGTCAAGTATCCTCCCCCATCATGGTAAATAGAGGAATCACAAATGGGAGATCTTACAAATGTGGACTGGGCTACGGAAGGGATTAACTATAATCTAGATGGAACGATTGGTAAAGAAATGTTGCCGTTGATATAATACAGTAATAGCTTTCGCAACATTAGAATACCAAAGAGAAATTGGAACGTGCAACGTGCAACTTTGATTCCTCCGGAAAAGCCAGTGGTTGAGTAGAACCACCTTGCTTTCAAGCCTGCATCACCTTCAGCAATTAGTTGAGGGAACCGAGACTATTTGCTGAAATAGCAGCCCTTGAACATTGGATTGCTATAGTTTTTATGAAGATAGAAAATAACATCAGAGTGATGTCCATGAAGAGTCAAGGTTATCTTTACTAATCTTACCGTTAACTCATAGTTTCACCTGGAGCTCGTGCTCCTTGGATCATCAAGTCTACTGAACACGTTGAAACTTCGTATTATCTCTGCATAAAGCTCGTGCCATATATCAGAGAATGGTGACAGGGTAAGATAAATAGAAATTGTTAGAGAGGTTATCTTATCTAGACAGGGCAGCTTATTTATGACGTGATGCGGCTCTCTGCACCACTACAGTACCTCCCATTTCTCCCATAAACCTAGGCTTTCGTACAGATTTTTGTCCAATGTAGAAACAGACAAGAAATAAGCCTTCATACTATACTCGATTACAGGACGAATTAGAGGTCTGAGGGTTTTTACCACACCGCTGTTTGTGCCGTTTCAACATTCGCATATGAATTGCATGTGTCATTCCGCAAAGCATGATT
>JGI24021J15306_10008252_pt1 | contig 12800 bp, 3 predicted proteins | sample Ectturendosymbi1_FD_15306 | JGI IMG/M metagenome (IMG submission 15306) | reverse complement strand
AGCGATTTTTAGGAAGCATTGCACAACAGATTCACAATAAAGACTCGGTTCTGTGCCGGTCCAAGGGACTGCAGCGAGTGATGGTTTTGTACAAACAAATACGAAAATTGCGTTACACCTTAGTCTTTGTTGCAAAATAGAGAGAAAAAAAACAATATTCCACTTTGGTTTGGCACTAAACAGAAGCATCGACGCAGAGCAAAAATAGCATTCCCGGATCAAAAACTTTTACAAATGTCTGTTCGATTTTTTTCCACAGGGAATGATCGACACTAAAAGAAATTGGTTACATTTTTCAAAACCGCGTGATTCAAACACACAAAGCATACTATCTGAAGTTGCAATACAGGTAAGTTTTACTTCAAAGGATACCTTCATTGGCCTCTTGCAATACCAACAGTTCGTCTATTTCTGAAAATAACCAAAATCTGACCTAATGACGTAAAAAGCCGCGATGTCAGAAAAAAACTTTGGACAGGTTTTGCTCATTAATGAAGAGAATTATACAAACTTAATATGAACTTGGTATTGCAAAGATGAGTATAGATCAATGTGGTCCAATTACAGGCCCGCGGGCCGCATATGGCTTGCCACAGCATTTGCACTGGCCCGCGGAATCATTCAGGAAAAATCTTGAAATCTGCAATTTGTTGAAGAACGTGTGAGTTTACATTTGTCTCACTGAATTGCTTGTGGTGGAGAAAGTGCATTTGACCAAGAATTATCAATATTACCTTCTCTGTTTGCCATTTGGTTTTATTTATTCTACTATCAAATTATAAGGTGCGACCCGCTCCGCTAGGGTACCTGTCTTGATAACCTCTGTTGTTCTGGTGCCCCGGCGTTCGTTGTCTTGAAGATAAAATCTGGCACAATTAACTTAGAATTGCCAAATAAATCTGTCTATCTAAACGCGGCTTTCTCGAAGTGGCCCTCGAGCCAGACTAATTGCCCAACCCTGCAATGCATTTCAACTTTTAAAAAAATGTGCAATACTAACGGCGCTAGAGACTGCAGAAAGCTTCTTGAATTAGTCAGCGAAGATAGATCTCCCAAACTGAAAGATTTCGCGTGCCTCACGACTCAATGATTGAAAGTAGTCCACTCGTTTTTGTGAAAGAGGCGCAAAGTTGATTTATTGTAAAGGCACAAGGCCGACTGACTTGCGTTTTTTGTTCTGCTGTGACAGGTAAAGGCACAAGGCCGACTTACAGCTGCTTCCTGTGCAAAGGCAAAGGGCCTTTTTGTATTTACATTGCAAAGGCATAAGGCCGATGTATTTGCTCTCATTTACTGTTAAAGGATAAGGGCTGAAAATCACTGGTGCTGTGATTTTAGAAAAATCACCACACACACACGACTACTTCACTGAAGTGAATGATTTGCGTCACCGATGGTTTATGATCGATGTGAGATTAAACGAGTACGATTGATAGTAGGCGGGTAGTGGTGCATTGTTCATTGTCACTGACGAATTGACGTAACGCGTTACAAAATTTTTCTAACTAAAAATTGCACTAGATGTTTGGAAGCAAATACGTGTGTGAGAGTGCATTCTCTATGATGAAGCAAGTCAAATGTAAAAACAGAAATCTGCTGGCAGACGGCACGAAACACTGGACGATGTTCTTTTGTAGTCTGGAAGGTCTGGTGACGTTACAACGATGTTACAAGCAGCAATAGAGATCACATGCTATGATCACTCTTCTATTGCTTAGGTCTCCCAGCCTTATATATTTTTGAGGTAACTTGCCTCTGTCGTTATGGTTCGTTTCTCTTTACCAAGTGATTTCCTTCGCATACGGCATCGCATCATTATCTGGGGATTTCTGCATGTGACGGTGCGTGTACCATTAAAGTTCTCCGACTTGCTGCCACTAACACTGGTATTGATAAAGGAACGACAGTGTCAGAGAAGCCTCGACAACAGGTATCGCACTGATAGAGATTTGTAATAAATTGATATTTGCGATTGTGTAATAATTTGAATGACACACTCACTTGTCTTCCACTTTTAGTTTGAAATGTTGTGAATCTTTTGTTTCACATGTGTATTGATTGGAAGTGGCAAGTTGTCATGTTTGTGTAAAATGGTCCGTACGTCAAAAGTAGTTGGACCACGCTGGTATAAATGAACCTCAAAATAACACATAACACTTCACAGACACTTTCAAACAAGCATACAGACAGTAGATGTCAGTAAAAACTCAATTGATTCATGAAAACCAAGTACAACAACTATTTAGAAACGCGATTCGTACTATTTAAAGTGAGGACCGAACATTTATGATTTCTTTTACTTGCGCAAGTACCAACCCAATAAAATTTGCAAGAGGATACAATCGCATAACTTAAATGTACTACAATGGGATTCAATGTTTGCAGGCGATCGTATTGAACTTTTTACAATAACATTTGGTCGAGGATTCAAACCAGTACTACGCAAGTCAAATAAGTCTTTGCGATTTTTGATTACATTGCGTTATTTTGATTGATGCAAACACGACAAAGCACATCTACGAATACGCTGCTGTGCCCTGATAAGTTAACCAGGAATTTTTATTCTGCAACGTCTAGATCTCGATTCAACCTTCGGTCGTGCAGCAAAGCGGGAAAGTGCAGCGTCGCAGCTTCTATGTGAAAAATTCGGAACAGCATAGAAACCCCGTTTCGCCTTCACTGTTGACACTTCAAGTCTAAAATCTATTGAAGCCGCTTAACACAACGCCTCGAATGACAATATTCGCACAAGGTTTGCACTCAGGTGGGTTTCGCGGTTGAAGAATAAAGAAAGAAAACTCGTAATTACGTGAGCAGCTAAATTGAATGAAGGAAAAATAAAATTTGGTCTAGCAAACGTATACAGCGTCTCCCACACGAACGCGGCCCTCTTTGATGACGCCATAATGGACGCCGAGAAGTGGACTCGTTCCGTAGGTCGGGCGGTCCTCCTCCTTGCACAGGCGGTAACTGCGGCAAAAGACATATTTCAACAGAGGTACAAGGAGAAAAGCTCAGGGCTGATGATGAACATACTTCGTGAGACAGGCACATCTTTGATCTTCATGAAAACCGAGTCCAGGGAATTTGTAGACACGGAATTTCAAAGTTTTTCACTATTTTCCTTCAATCGAGATTTCAATCAAAACCACTTTATCGAACAATATCCCTCGAAGTCTTTCCGTAGTCTTGCACTACTGGACTTTTAACATATTTTGCATCGGAGACAGCATCACGGGCCGGTTACGCATGGCTGGGCAAAGTTAGCTTGCAGTTAACGTAGGCTTTAAGGGAGAACAACTATTCTTGATAAATACATAGTTCTTCAAAAAACTCCAAAGAACAAGAAGAATCGTGAGCAGGAAAACGAACAGCTTTGATGCTTGGGTGCCTTGCTCTTATTTAAATAATATATAACATTCAATTTTTTGAAAGATGTGTATTTTCCGCACCGTCGCACAATGCGGCACGGTTGACCAACCAAGCGGAATAAAAAACTGGTGTTTGCTATCAACACGCTGAGTAACATGAACATGTGGCATAATATGCCGAGCAGTTATAACTTACGTTTTGAGTGTTTTCAACGGTTCGCCATCAATATTCTTCGTTCCTGATTCTGGGTCAACTGTTGTCAACACGCAACTGCCAATACAACAAGAGGCTCGTTAACCTTTTTCATTCGTGACAAGTATCTGAGAAAAATGTCTTGAGTTGTTTCTGAATTTATTCCACGCATAAAGATCAGGTCACTATCATCACACCCCTCATACCAAGCATTGCTATCGCTCAAAATCGTATCGGTACACTTGAATCAAATTAGATCCAAGAACATCGAACATTGCTTACAGTTCTAGAAACTGACGGGAAGTTCCAGAACAATTGACAGTCCCATAAAATGGCCAACAGTCCCCAGATAACACACACGTTAACTACAGTCAAGCGAACCATTCACTCCCGTGCGGTAGCATGTCTCCTGTACGTTGCATGCGCTGCACGACAACTGATTAAAATGCAAGTTTGAGTTTGTCGCAACTTAAACAACATGCAACAAGAGTTTGGTCAGCTGAAGACTACAAGTAGGCGTTTATTACGTAACAGTGAAGAAAACATGCAGCCATGAGATAAAGGCTTGGAGGGAACAAGCAACCGATTATCAGCAGCAAGAAGAACTATAACGGAGCAGTTTCAACGAGAAAAAGCATCTCTTGTTGTCGCCGCTGCTAAGTTTCGAAACACCGAACAAAACGNTTCAAAACTCACCGGGAACAAAACTTGACCCATGTCAACTCGACGTCACCTATTTTCACGTTGGTCCAGTTATCCTGAACCAACAAGGTTATTGCGTCAAAATAAAAAAGTTCGCCTGAGTTCTACCTTGAACAATTCGACAAATTGTAAACTATTTAAACTGGGTGAAAAACTCAGAAGATTGAGCTCAACCATAATGGATACATCCGGGGCATGTACTAAGACAAACGTGCTGTAAACGTCATCGCGACAAAGTATAAACGTCAACAGTTTTTATTTTTAAAATATCGATTTCTTCATCATACAGCAATTAAGCCGAACAAGCTGTTCGACGCAAGAAAACTAAGAAAGCGTCACGACGGGATCCATCCATAGAAAGTATGATGATATCAACAAACCTAGTTGTTTCAAACCGATTCCGAACGATGCAGCATGCACAAAGTTTTAATATTGTTTTTTTTCTGCATAGAAAAAACACAAACGGCATAACACACTGCATACTGCAATGGTTCCCAATCTGGGGGTAAATTACCCCCCGGGGGAAATATGCGATTCTTCGAGGGGTAACGCAGAACCAAACCGCATTTTTGTTTAGTATTATGAGCAATCACTGCAAAAGAAATTTTCCACATGAAATGCGAAAATTTTTTGTTGGTGGGTAATAAGACATAATCGCTACCTTGATTTGGGTAACGGTTCGAACAAGTTTGGGAACCACTGGCATACTGCAGTGTGTTATTTGCAGTATTTAGCATTTAACATACTGCAAACACAGAGCCAAACGAAGTTGAGATGAGCGGACGTGCTGTTTTCAGCATCAGCTATTCATCAGAACTCCTGGAGTTTAAGACATGACTGTACTACAGCGAAAACGTTTCCACCGTTTACACACACGCTTCACACGAGAGACAAGAAAAGACCACCTCTTCAAAAGCAGGACAACCGGAAACGAGCACGTTGGGTCGGAAGTTGCGTTCTGAGACTTTCTTTTCGAGACGCGAGTTGAGGTCAGCTACCGACGCTTCGGACAGAACATTGCATGGAGAGCAATCGTGGTAGACAGCCTGAGCAAGATGGTGGATATAGAAGTTGGATCGAAAAGTACACCAAGAAACAAGCGCTGAATCTGCACATGCTTCAGATACGCGAAACAGGCGCATGCTTGTAAGCATAACTGAGAACTTTCCGAATGGTTACGAAAGCGAAAAGCAGTTAAGAATTGATTCAAACTAAATAGTAACTGGAGAATTTAGTGGCGCCTCGTCATTCAATTGTACCAACGGCTACGAACGTGGCTCCCGGCGCAAGCAAGTGGGGGGTGGTGCTGCTGACCGCTGTGTCACTCCAAAGGGAGTATAATGTGACTGAACTGCAAGTGTGAAAAGCTGTGAAGTCAGCAAGCCCTTCTGGTTGCTCTTCGTAGCAGTCAAATGCACATTGGCCAGATTTCTACAATGACAGATAAAACTCACGAAATTCTGAACCACATTCACTCAGGAAAAAAACAGGAAGAAACTATATTATAATGAGTAGGAAAATTTATACGCAGTATTACAATTGTTTAGATCAGGTGTCTCCAAACTTTGGCCCGCCAAGAAATTTTATCAATAATGGAAAAATAATACTGTATTTTTACGAAACATTTGTTCATTTGGTAGAATGTAACATATACCGAAACATTCACATTGGGTAACATGTCCGGTCTCCAAATTGTTGTGCGGAAGCTTATGTGGCCATCGGACAAAAAAGTTTGGAGATCCCCTGGTTTAGATAAAAAGTCTGCGCAACAGTTCGCAACACAAAAGAATAATGAAGACATGCCTTTCCGTATGGTTTAGATTTCTGCTGACTCGGTTTTTCTGCTTTATAAACTTCTCTGGTGGTAGCCCCACGAGGAAAAAACATCAACCGGTAGTCCGCGTCAAAATATCTCTTCAACCAAGAAGCCGCCTCCTCGCCACAGTCGATGCCTTTAATATCGTCACCCCAAACCCTGTGCGACACAAAAAGTATCCAATATTTTGCCATGAATTGTGAGGTGGGCTTATTTAATCAGTTCCAGTCAATCGGTCACTTGAAAAGCACGATATGATTCCACACTGGTGGCTTTCACCACAACTTAGCTTTCTGATAGAAAACCATTCGAAACAATTTTGTACCCACTAAGTCCCAGCAAATGCACAATAAGTTGGAGAAAGCTCATTCGTATGAGTGGCACAGTGGAAACGGAGAGGTTTTAAAAGGTGGAGAAAGTAGGCAACAGTAGACTTATTATTCATAAAAGCATAGGAGCTAACATTCCACAAGCAGTAGCAATGCCCTTGCTGTAAAAAATAATGAAGTAATTGTTAGCTCAGAGACTTTACCTGCAGTTTGCAATGTTTGATGTATTCTTAGGAATTGCTATGTTCAGAGTTTCAATTCCAGGTGCTGAGAGAGAAAGATGTTCTTGGTTAACATGAGATTCGACGAGCACCAACCGTGGTTCTTGTCGACCAGTCACCATCCCACCATCTGGTTTGGCAACCAAAAATGTTCTGCACAAAACGTAACCATTGTTTCTTATACCGGTAAATGTCTACATAAAAATAGATTAAAACAAAGAATCAAATGCAAACCAGAACACTTGATAATGCACATGTGATACGAAAACTGAATATTAACTCACACACAGTTGAGCTGACCAAACCTTAATAAACCAGAACATTTCTCATTTCAGCATGAATAACAACATTTACAGAGTTAGCATCTGTAGTATTTTACCTATTTTGCATCTCCTCACGTAAAATTATCAACATGCAACATTGAATGCAGTGTGGCCAATTTTCAAGTTAATTGTGATAACAAAGCCAAAGTTTAATTAGTTTCTTGAATTAAACCATAGAGGATATTGCCATGAAACTACATCATGTAAATCTAATGCTTGCAAGAATTTGCACCAGGCAAATTGCAAAATTGAATTTGCTCATGCAAAACTTAATCTACTTTCATGGCTTCTTGCACTGACGGAGAGCCAGTCTCTTTATTACAAACAATGCTGTATAATGTTACCCATACATTTGTTTTATTTCTCGAGTAACCAGACGGTGAGTTCAAAGAGCTCAAATGATAAACGTTTTACGCACACTATGGAAATTTTAGTTGGCTTCCAGTCAGATCAGTTGACNAAANTTGATCCACTTNNTTAATAAATCAGGCTTGTTGAAAGTAAAAGAAAATCCATGCAGTTTTTCATGTTTGGTGTTGTATCCAGATTAACAGCCATAACCCACAANCTTCTAACCATTTTACCATGTGCAACTGTTAAAACATATGTGGTACCGACTGTCAAACATTGATGATTCACATTTTTTTTGTTAATTTTGGTGATGGCAATTGGAGGCAGGCTGATTCACATTGCAGTTATTCTTTCATGATGTACAAATAGAACAATTAAGCCAGAAATAATTTTGCAAAAATTAAAACTAGTAAAGTTATCATTTTAGCACACATACCAATTAGTCATTAATAGCAAAAAGGGTTGCAGGCTATATAAAAATACTTCTCACATTTTCAGGAGTCAGAACTGCCATGTTGCAATTAATACACTTTAAAAAAGTTGCAGCAATTTTCGTTTCCATAAAGAGCACATAACCAAACTTACACGACCCTGTCTGCGAAGCATGTTTACCAAATGTACCATCTATTTTTCCATGGTACAGTACTGGTTTGAATGTGGGACTAACCAAGTCAACATGCTCAGCATTTCAAATATGGACAGCACTTAAACAATTTCTCATGCACTGAGGAATATTTGCAGCCTATTCATGCAAGCTACAATGCAGCAGTCTCATCCACTAGGCCTANAGTTAAAAGTTGCTTTATCACCTAAACTCTACCCAAAATCTTACCTTNAGTTGTGTTATAAACACAGTAATTATATCCCTCACCTTTTAAGCTAACCCATTCTTAACCCAAGCAACTATAAACCACACTGCATATGGCTTCTACAGTAATTACTGAATGTTTTCAACCACCATATCAAAAGACTAAAGCTAATATGTAGCTTTCAGGAGGAACAAGCTGGCAACATTAACTTCTCAGCCTGTGTGACTGGCAAACTTGACAGTCAAAGCAGATGTGCATATCACTGGACAACAAAAACTTCCAACATGTCAAGCATGGGTCTTGTCTAATGTACTACCGCTCTAGTACTAAACAGCACATGCTCCTATATACACATGTCCCAGTAAAATTGTTTTAAAACTAAGACAACAGTTTTAAATATACACACCTAACTAACCACTTTTAAAACCCCACATCTGCACTCAGTCAGACCCAGCAAGCTGACAATTGGTCTGTTAGCAACAGGTGGCAAATAGTGACATATCCGGCCATATCTTACATAGGCCGTGCTGCATACAAGGTGTGAAGTTTCCAAATAAACATGATTGAATGAAGCAGGTACTAGGTACATTTTACTTGACATGCATGACAATTCAGAAACTGTGGATGTTACTGGTCACCAAACTATCATGCCGTATGGGAACACTTTTGAGTATGTAAGGCATGAAAAAATATGCCTGATTGCTGCTCAGTGCAAAATATGCAGTGTGTGGTATGTGCAAGGTAGAGAGAAAATGGTTACTGCAGTATGCAGTCTAGCACTTATGTAGAGAAGAATTGACAACCCTTTTTTTGTCCTCACCTCTGCTTTCTGGAAAAAATATATTAATATTCTATTGCAAATCACAAGCATGTCACACTTTTCCTTAGGCATAATGAAAACGTGGTTGCATTGTTCCTATAGCATGAAGCACAAGTTTAAAAAAATCTTGTGTATCGGCTTGCCATGAAATTCAGTAAGGCAAGCTTGCAAAATCAGAACTGCTTACATTCAAAATAATTGACTGAGCAATCTGTATTAAACTATTGTTGAACAATGTTTAGCCTAAGGTAAATGATAAGTAGCCTTAACCCATATCAAGTTTAAAAACGTCTGCAAATATACTACTAACCTGTCAATGGAATCTTTTGTCTTACACAAACCAATGCCACAGGAAATAAAAGATGCTTCCCTGACATCAAGACCTCTTGAAGATTTAAGAGGATAAACATAGAGCTTTGAAACTGTGCCAACTCTTCGCCATTGCTTGCGTCTTGTCAAAACAAAGTACGCAACTGAAGTTGCCACTGCTGCAGTGATAGTAATGGCAGCTACCAGGTAGTTATTGTTTGACCACATTTCTAGTGAGAATGTATGTTCGGAGGCTTCAGAGCAGAAAAGTCTCAAACCAAAGCACAAGCACCTACTGTGCCAGGGCTCCCATTCAAAAATCCATTTATCTACCAAAGAAACAGAAACGTTAATTTACAAAAAGACATATCAGTATCAGTTTATTTAGGAACAACTACAAACAAACATCAAACCATGCCACAGAAAACAAACAACATTAGAACAGCCTTGATGTTGTTCCCAGGACATCTGAAATAACTATACGCTTTTCTAGTCAGATGCCCTATGCAAATACCTGAGGATGAGGTAAAATAGTGATTAAAATACTGATTTATTTATAATTCCTCTTCCACATTTTCATCTGCAGTGTGAACATCAACATTTGGATCATCTTTCCATTGCTCAAGACATTTTATGTAATGCTGCAGACATACTCCATTAATGACATCTCTTACTAATTCAGGTTTAGGTGTCCCAATAGCCATTTTACTGGCTTCTTGAATGCATCTTCTGCCAGCAACTCTTTTTCAGCAGCCTTGTTTTCAGAAAGTTTATTTTTGTTTTAACATGATTAACAAATTAAAATACTCTTTCTAGTTATGAAGTAGGGTGTGGCAAAATCACAAAGTATTGTCTAAACAACCATATCCAATTTTTGGTTTCAAAGGACTAAAAACTGTATCCGGTTTGGAAAACTGTATTCAGTTTTACACCAGATATAACACTTGAGTTAGAGACATTCACACCACCATCAACGTGGTCGAGTAGGAAGTGACTAGTGCTACTATGCAAGGAGTTCTCAGTTTGGATCACACGTTGGTTTGTATCAGGGGCGAATGCAGCCAGTAATATTCAGTAGTCAAGTCTCATAAAGGCTTCACTCAGTTAAGAGGGATGAAGCATACTTCATAACACCAGTGTGGCAAAACAATGGATGACAAAATGGCCTTATATCGCGAATGCTGTTTTATGAATTAAAAAAAATCATAGTGTATAAAGATACTTTTGTGGGTTTTAGGAGGGGACTCACCCCAATCGCCCTTCCCTAGATCTGCCCCTGGTTTGTATGGTTATTGGATGTTCTCACACAAGATTGTATGTTGAAAGCTTTGGGATTACTAGTGATGTACATCCTTAAAAAACTTTCAAAACACAGACATGGGTTTAGGATTAGGGTTTAGTGTAAGCATTAAAGGTTAAGGTTTAATGCAGTGGTTTTCAACCTGGGGATCATGACCCCTGTAGGGGTTGTTTCCTTTTTTCTAGGGGTGACGAGAGCTTCTTATAAAAATATTCACAATTTCTTCTATATTATGTATTTCATATATGGAATCACTTTTTGCTAGCCAAAATAATAGGATCACCTGGCAAAAATGATAGCCTATATATACTTTTTGATTCAAAATTGTTTTAAGTGTGATTATCAGGGTTTCTACACAATTTTGAAAATAAATTTCCAGACTTTTTCCAGACCTAAATTTTTCCCATGACGGTCCCAGGTCAAATATAGGCACTATAATATTTAACACGATATAAGTGAAATTGCATCAATTTTGAACAAAATATTATGAAAATGTATATCAAAAGACCAAGTCTGAAAAGAATGGAAAAATTATTCTCTTTTTCCATACTAACAGATAAAAAAACTTTTTCCAAACTTTTCCAGATTGGAAAATGACAATTTTTTTCCATACTTTTCAGGACTGCATAGGAACCCTGAATTTATAACCATTACAAAGTGTTGAGTGTGATTGTGACCATTACAGTACTGTTGCATTTGGCAACGCACAAATAACTTTGTGAAGTAAGAATGTGCTGTTTATAAATTAGTTATCTGAAAGCAGTAGCTAAGGGAGTCATTTTAGTTTTCAATGAGTTTTGCTGTGGAATGATTTGTATGTGACACGGATCTCTCTCACTGATGCTACCATGTGCATGAATTTAATAAATGAGTCTTTGTTCAACATAGTGATATTGCATATTATTTTTTAATTATTTGTGATTTTCTTTTATGCAAACACAACTGCATTTCATATGCCTGATTAGAAATTTTCAGAAGGGGGTTGTTAGCTTAAACTGGGTTGTAAAATGGGTTGGTCGATGCATGAAAAAGGTTGAAAACCACTGGTTTAAGGTTACAGTTTAGTGTTTACAGATGGGGTTTATGGTTACAAAAAATTTAGAGCCATTTTAATCCTTTACTCTGAGAAGCAACTGACATAAAAGAAGTGGCCACATATTTTGCAAAGGCCGGAAATTTCATTTCATATGTTCTTTTTTGCCTTTCCAAAGCAAAAACTGGATATTATTGTTTAGATACTGCCCAACCATAAATCTGTTCATTAAATCAGAAAGTATTCTAAACTTCAAATAATCTACGCTATTGCTAATGTGACACAGATAATACTTGCTATTGACCTCGGATCTTTAATGAGATCTTCAGCTGCAACGGAATCTACAATCTTCAAGTTAATAGCAAATCCTTCCTACAATGGATATTGTTTTTTAATTTGTATGCATAGAGCAGCCTATCATTTTAAACATTCAGTCTCAAACATTGTTTCATTAATTGTCAGCTGGCGTGTAAGACAATGACCTTATACATCTTTCACTCAAATACAAAGGTTTCAATTGTTCATGCAAGTGTTTATTATTTATTCAGTTTATGTTTTTTGCACGCACAATAGGGTGCATCAGATTTCCCATGATTTTTAAAATTTCTTTACATTCTCTCAGCTATACCCTAAAAGTGTTCTACCACGAGAAAAAATAAATTTTTGAAAGTGAGCGATAGCAATGCTTGGTATGAGGAGTGTGATGATAGTGACCTGATCTTTATGTGTGGAATAAATTCAGAAACAACTCAAGACATTTTTCTCAGATACTTGTCATGAATGAAAAAGGTTAACGAGCCTCTTGTTGTATTGGCAGTTGCGTGTTGACAACAGTTGACCCAGAATCAGGAACGAAGAATATTGATGGCGAACCGTTGAAAACACTCAAAACGTAAGTTATAACTGCTCGGCACATTATGCCACATGTTACTCAGCGTGTTAATAGCAAACACCAGTTTTTTGTTCAGCTTGCTTGGTCAACCGTGTCGCATTGCGCGACGGTGCGGAAAATACACATCTTTTAAAAAATTGAATGTTATATATTATTTAAATAAGAGCAAGGCACCCAAGCACCAAAGCTGTTCGTTTTCCTGCTCACGATTCTTCTTGTTCTTTGAAGTTTTTTGAATAACTATGTATTTATCAAGAATAGTTGTTCTCCCTTAAAGCCTACGTTAACTGCAAGCTAACTTTGCCCAGCCATGCGTAACCGGCCCGTGATG
>JGI24021J15306_10008251_pt1 | contig 12800 bp, 10 predicted proteins | sample Ectturendosymbi1_FD_15306 | JGI IMG/M metagenome (IMG submission 15306) | reverse complement strand
GATTCTAGGCTACAATACGAGTCTTTAGAGGGTTTGATGGACTTTCTAGCATTTCTGGTTCAAAAGTTATGGCAAAACAAGCAAAAAATGATTAGGGGAATCCACACTAATTTTCTAGGGAATTCTTACAAGATTAGGGGTCTTTCGGCCATAACTTGGTAACCAGAAACGCCAAGAAGTCGATCTAGGCCTCTAAAGCTTCATATTCCAGCCTAGAATCCAACCACATTTTGAGCCACTATTTCGGCTCATTGTCCGGGTGATGATGTCATAAAAGAATAAATAAAAAACAGCAGAATAAATAAAAAATAGCAAATCCTACCCTTTTTCTAACGACACCCACCGAAAACCCCGAATCCAAACCTCAAAAGGTTTTTTTTAGTGCAAACTACAGGGCTTCATGAGTCTTTCTACAGCGTCACGAATAGCTCACGATCGATAGCTCGCGGCAATTTTCTCTGGCAAAAAATGCCGTCAGTGGAAGACTCATGCTTTTTCTGCAGTTTTTGAAATTTTGAGTACAGCGGGGTTTTGGACCATAACTTTGGTTCCAGACATGCTAGAAGGTCAATCAAGGGCTCTATAGACGCGCATGATCATCTAGTTTCCGGATAATTTTGACCCATAAAAATGGCTCATTGAACTAGCGCCCAGGGCCAGTTAAAGTTGGTCAAAAGTTCAAAAACCTGCCTTCTTTGTGACGTCGCCAAGAGAAAACCCCAAACCAAATCAAACAACTTTTTTTAAAATCGAAACTAGAAGACTTGCTTAATCCGTGGATTGTTTGAACAGCTCTGTAGCTATAGTAGCTGGCGAGTTATAGCTTTTAAAGTGTTTAAAATCCGGGCCAAAATTTTGACGATCGCCGGACTTAAAGGGTTAAAGTTGGAAACGATTTGTCCCAACTGGGCAAAGTAGACCTGAGCAGCAAGTCTGCCTGCAAAGTCTTTCAGTAAAAGCTTCTGAATGTCGCTCTAATAAGTGCAGTTTTGCATTTTAACCAAGACGAAAGTTTCCAGCGTCTGATTCAGTTACTGTGGACCTGTCACACAACAGCTGATATCGATATGGCATGCACTTGTCAATGTTCGCTTTTGAAGTAAAACACCTGTGTGGCAGATGTATGCTGAGTGGTACAGTATAGTAGCGGAGCACCGGCCCTTGATTTTCGAAACCTCAAGCCATAAAATTGAAAGCAAAACTTCAAGGTTCGCTCTTCTGCTACTTCAACTCTTTTAAATAAATGTCCTTTAATGGTGGAAATAACAAATTCCACAATAGATGCATTTAGAAAAAACATCAAAAATGAGCAAAATATACAAAACAGACCAGTTAACGTCAACTACTTTACAAGATTAACTTTGCAATAAATTGGAAATATTTGATTTTGTGCAGTCAGACAATACTTTCAAGACTTGTTTCTTTTTCAAAAATGCTGGGTTTCTTATGGCAATCTTCAGAAGTCTGGCAAATTCAGCGCTAGAAGCTTATTTCTTTCTGCCGTAAACTAAACTACAGGAAGAAGTCCTTCCCCACTGCCTAGGCTTCATCTAACATGATGCCCAAGTGCCATGTTGCTGAATCGGTCACAGACTGACTGTTCTTCAGGGACAGAAAAATGTTTCTTCTTTCGCATACACAGACATGCGCGCATGTTGGTCAGAACTTTGATTTAGCAAGACATTGCAAAAGAGTAGGATTGTCTACCTCAGGGGTTCTCAACCTTTTCAAGCTTATGGCCCAGTTAATAAACAATAGAGGGTCCATGGCCCACCGACTATATAACGTCTCCAATGCGACAACTGTTGCACACGCACAGAGCAAAATAAAATCAACATTTAGTAACAAACGTGCGCTGCAGTCAATGCGAAAGCTAAGCCTGTTTGCTGTTAGAAAGCAAAGATATTAAATACTCAATACATGATAATGCATAGATCAAGTCATCTTCCACATTAAGCCTGCTTCTAGATTTCGTTTTCGTGGCAACTAGACCCCTTTTTTCAAGAGTCATCTTGCAAAACGTAGTTAATTTAAATAATACAAGGCCGTGGCCCGTCAACAACTCTTCCGTGTCCCACTATAGTGGGTCATGGTCCAGAGATTGAGAAACCCTGATCTACCTCATAGATGTGATACGGAGTTTTAAATTTGGTGCAATCATCCTACCTCGAACGATTCATGTACGGCAAGCTGTACCCAAAATCACAATCCGTCCTTGTTAGGACGAGAAGCATTTGCTTCTGGCGATGAACCGCTGGTCATTCCACTTAAATGTTGAAGAATGGACAGCTGAAAAGCGAGAGTTGATTCAGAGCAATAATGAAAGGTAGTGAGTAAAAAAAAGCTAAGACTTGCCAACTATAGCCATAGCACAACGAAACGAACTAGCAACAATATATGAAACAAATAGTTGGGCAAGCTAAAGTAAACTAAAGTCGGAGTAGGGATTGGCTTTTATTGACAAACCTAGAGAAATTTCTTGAAGTAGAACAAAGTAAACCTCTGTTCAATCCGCTTTTTATTTATTTTTTAATGACTCAAGGTGCCTACTCTTATATTTTCCTTTGTTTTCATCGCATAACACACACTTCGACGTATGTAGCCTCATTTCCGAAAACGTAGCCAAAGCATTCGCTGAAACGTAGGTTTGACGGCTGTTGAGACTTGAAGAAAGTTTTTATTCACACCACAGTCGTCGTAATTGAAAACGGAAAAATGCAGTTTTGTGGTTCCAAGGGTAGAAAATTGATATCTTTTGAAAACATGTAATGTTGTTTTTTGTTAAACTTATCTGTCAGTTGCCTATACGCTGGAGCCATTAAAAACATGACTATTGTACCATAATTTGTGTTTAAACGACATCATGGCTGCCAGCAAAAATATCCCCAATTTTTACTCTGGAGTCACTTGCACGTGCAGATTCGTAATATCTCCATAAATACAATCAACCGCAACCTGCGTGGGTTGTAACAACATTACGTGCGTGAGCAATCCTCTACTACTAGCGAAAATTTGTGTTTTCATTTTTCATGCACCACGAATGAATTTTTATCGACAACTCAACCTACACTCTGGATGACGAGGCAATGCTGATTTATTTAGATAAACGAAACTGCGGTTGAAATGTCAAGCATACAGTCTAATTCCCACCTGGTCGAGTTGTGTCGCTGAAAGTGCGGTCGATGACTCGTTGGAAGGTTCACACGCTACAGATATAGTCATCACGACCATTTCAGCTTTGTCTTGCAATGCTTCGATTCCTACCCTATATTCCCCTATCCACGGCAATTTAATATTCTGCAAAGGCACATTTTATAAAACTTTAGAAAATGCTTACCAACTTCGGATTTGTTGTGTTGAGGGCTTACCAGCAGTTGAGCATTTGGGTGTTTAAGCTCTAACTGTAGATTTTGTGTAGTACCGTGTGAGATTAACAATTTCAAAATCATTTGTTTCCTGAGCCCTAAAGATTGAATTTTGCTGAATTTCACGCGCAGAAAAAGCGCTTAGATGGCAGAACATGGGCTTATTGCAATACGAACTTTGACAACAATATTCAAAACCTGCAAAGAATAAAAAAACATAGACTGTACTTTCATTTTGTTTCTACAGGTAGCAAGTTCTAATTGATTTTTGATAAACATGCGGTCGCGTTACGTTTTGCTAAGGCAACGACCAGCAAACACGAATAATGATGTTGTTAAAAATGATTCAACATTGCTTATATCAACTTAATGTTGATGACTTTTGTTGTTCAAAGCACGAGCAGTGTTCTTCGTCATGCTGAGCAATGTCTCGGGCAGGAGTTATTTACAGTAGAAAAGGCGAATGCACGCAAAAGCATTGATGACTATAGTTGGCAACTCTACCAGTTCGTGACTTAACGTGAAGGCTGTAGCCGCAACAGAGCAGAAATACTTCACGCTAATGGAATGATTTGCCTGATACGTTCTACAATGCTAAGTGTAGGTAACTGTAAATTTAAAGAAAATGAATGGATTTTTCTTTCACAAAACTGCTTTTTCTGATAGTTTTCCCCTTAAAAAGTTTTCCTTAACATCTTCATACACATTACTTCTGTTTTTCTGCCTTTACACTTAAAAAACAACGTAATTTTGAGGTAAACCTCTTCAAACACCAGGAAAACTATTCCTGAAGAAAAGAAAGGAAGGTTTGGCAATCGATGGAACTATAGTTCTCGTGTAAAATTTTATTGAGCTTAGCGTGTAAAGTATTATTTCGCTAATTCAGTCACCATAAATAATGCAACATCGATATTATTTGCTACACGCAGAAAGAATAAGAAAGTTACACTGTATTTGCCTTTTGCCCTTTCATGTATCGAGCTTAAATCCTAGTCCAGGGGTCTCAAACTCAAATTGCTCCGAGGGCCAAATGAGAACTTTCAAAGTAACCCAAGGGCAGCTTTATGACGCTGACGCAACAATGGCGGCACCTGAAACTTACTAGAAGCGGTTTTTACATCTTACAATATTTCCTGCGAAAGGTATCATGAGTTGTAAACAAATCATTTCTAGCCGTCTCTACGTTCGTTTAAAAGGAACTTGTTCACCCGCTTACACCGGGGAATAAACTAAATATGGCTTACACCGGGGAATAAACTAAATAAAATAACATAAATGTTAATTATTTGAAAATGCCCAAAAAGCATCGCGGCTGCGCAAAACGCCCTCGTGGGCCACATGTGGCCCGCGGGTCGCGTGCTTGAGACCCCTGGCATGGTGACCAGTATCCACTACCACTGGGCAATGGCCACACAGGCAGAACTTTGTTCATTAATAGCATAGTATTCAAAACAGGAGTACAGTCCTCTAAAAGTACGGATTTCAGTTGGCGAAATAAAACTCGTTGTAAAAATGAAGCGTGCATAGAAGTAATAAAGTTCTGTTGTGAAACGAACGTGATCGTCCACAATGGACACCTAGCAAGTTTCTTCTATTTTCAAGTAACCTACATGGACACCTTTCATCGCGTCCTTATCTGTATAAATTAAAACATACTTTCATTCATTAGCTAATAGAAATTTTGAACAGATGCTACGGTAATAATGACTCGACAACTGACCATTGCAAATTTACAATCAAGGCCGTTTCCTGATGTAGACACCCGGTTAACTTGTCAATCAAACTGGATTTTTAAACAAAATAGAGTGTACGGAGCAGATCAAATTGTTCGGGAAAGACTTCTGTCTCAGAAACGAAAACATAGCATTTTTGTCAAAAATCAATTCGAAAAAGATAAAATGTTAGCGAAAACATTCAAGTTCAGCTATGATGTCTGTGCAATCAACTTGCGTCGATAGGTTTTTATATCACTCCATTTTCCTTTCGAATGAAAAGATTTTGTTGAAAGCGGTGAAAAGTACATGCTCACTTTATCAATTCATGCCTTTAACAACATCTGCCCTTAAGGTTTCAAGACGTTGCTGCAATTTTTATGAAGGTAGAAAAACAAAACACTCATTAGGCAAATGAGAGATAGCTATTTTTCAAAGATAGAAACAAAACAATGATGTTGTGCCACTGTGAAGTGGTTTGGATTTCCGGTTTGAAATGTTTCTCCTTCCTGATGAAATCTCTGCAAATTAAATAAAGAAAGGGTTGAAAATAAAACTACCTCGCATACAAAATAGAATAATAACTGGTGAAATTGCATACTTACAAAAATTTAATACTTTGTCTTCTGAAAAAAGGTTTTTGTCCATATTTGAAATGTTGTTGAACTGCATGGTAAAGACGAAACGCTTTGCTTGTAAGTCAAGCATAAACTGGTTCACGTCGTTACTCAATAACAGTCGCAGTGATGATGTGCGTTAAGAGCAGCGGTTTTTATTGGAAAAAGTAAGAAGGTTCTCCACGTTTACGGTAGAATTGATCACACAACACGTTTTGTAGTAGTTTTTCGCCCACACAACACATTTGGCAGCAGTTGGTGAATGCCATCTCGACAAGTTCCTGAAAGAAAATTGGCAAAGAATAACCTTTGAATTAGGTTGCTATGCTACAAGCCTTTACGAAATAAATTTAACACAAAAAACAAAAAATGGAATTCAAAACGAAAGCCTAAATTTAAGTAGAAAACCGAAGAAATGATCGTGGCGGTAGATAATATTGTAGATATCAAATGTTCGTCACCGCAAAAATTTGGAAGATATGTTTGAACATTTGCAGGAGGGTGATACAATTTTCTGTCATGGATTCTGATTTTTTCACACTATTAGAAGAAAAACTGACGAGCAAAGAGTTATAAATTTCAAAACGTGTGTTTCATCCAGCCGCAATTGTTGACGATATCACAAGGTCGCAATTGCCAGTAGCAATGGTAATATTTACATGTCATTAAGGCGTAGTCAATAGAACGTGACAATGCTATAAACGGAGAGAACGTTATAGGAATTACTCTCTGTCCAGAAAGGTTTGCGTCGCTCCAAAATCGGAAACGTCATCAGCAACGTGATGACGCATCGACTGCGGACATCTGCGTATTTTCGAGCGTTTTCGTGACACTCGAGGCTGTGCGCACGGCGAGCAGACTGAAATCGTGGTCACAGCAGCCAAAACTAGACCAACTTCCTGACGTTTTAACTGCTTGTCAAAAAGACGAATACTAACTTGGTTGGCTCATTTCACTCCGTTTCCAATGATACGGTTCGTTGGTCTTAGCTGGTAACTGTTGAAACCAAAACAGCAAGGCAAATACCGAGAAAGGTTTCAGCTCTGCGGAAGGTATAATGTTTTTGCAGTTGTTTTTGCAACTTGATATTTTGAATATTTTTTTCTGATTACAGCAATCACTTATCGTTCAATGTGACAACGTTTGCTTGTAATTTGTCTTGCGGACGACAAGCACGAAACAGATGAGTATAGTCAACTTCCGGAGGTTGCAAGAAAACATAATGCAGCTAGTTTGTTAGTCATGGTACAGTCTACAATACATCGTGCCCTGCACTTTGAATTAAACATTTAAAGAGCAGTTACTTCTGCAGTCAGGAAAATATCAGTCTAGTTTTTTGTTTGTGAGATGGGATTAGCCTCATTAGATAGTTAACGAAAAACTATATTGAAACAAATATTGCTGCTACTTTGCCATACGAGTCACTGTTTAATATATGCCTCGTTAATGTAATGTAAGTCCAACTTGCACATCTTAGTATCAAACTCACTGAGATCAGTGTCTACCCTTAACGTTTGTTGAGATCCCATTTTAGCCAAACCATGTTGAGTCACAATGCGGCCTCTGCAAAAGTTGTCGTAAAGTCGAAAAATTTCAGTGATTTCTGCTTGTTATAAAAATATGATCATTTGTGTAGTAGAGAAAAACAGTACTGGTTAAGATTCTAAAAGACAATCTGCACCAATAAACTTGCTCGTGATTAGATTAAGATGCGTTCAGTAAATACAGTACAGCTTAGCTCCGAAACTAGCTTCAAATTCTGCTGCAGAGTACGTTTTTTATACGTGCTGTTTTTTTCTGATTTACAGATACACAAAAAAATATTCATTTGGAGGATGAAATACTCAGAAAAATGATAGAGTTAACCATGGGTTTTTGCTTGACAATGGTTTTCAGCTATAAGTGTGAAAATTCAGCGATAACATTATTATCATTGCAAAACAATATAATGTTGTGAAAGGAATGACGTGTGGTTAAAGAGAAAACTATCTTAAATAGCATTGATGTCAACCTGTACATTGTTCTGCAGCTAGTTTTTTGATAGACATTTGAAAATAATCTTAACGTTCAATTCATAAGGAAAAAGGCTGCTTCCGACTTTTTTTCCAGTATGGATCCTACAGTGGGAAATCGCCTTTTACCCATCGACATTCCAGAGGCGTTAGCTCCAGCGAAAGTTGGGAACGCCACAGTCAACGGCTCTGTCGCTCATTCATTGGCTTACCTGACACCATTTTGCTCCCTTACGGCAGAAACTGAGTGCGCCAACACATCTCTTATGTCGTGCACAGAATGCAGCATGACAGGCGCCGCCGTATTCATGTCTCTTGTTGCGATCCTTGGCTTTGCGATTGTATTTGGGAACTGCCTCGTGCTTCTCGTAGTCGGCATGAGAAGCAGAAAGGACAAGCTCGACAACATGGATTATCACCGCGTCTCGCTCGCCCTTGCGGACTTACTCACAGGTTGAGCAGAAAACCGTTGATAGCCACATAAATAGCTGGAAGAGTGTGATCAATCACTTGGAATTATTTAATGTAGAAGAAAAGTTTGAGATGTTAGCATGGATAACGCCATAGCGAAAAAAATCAGTAAATGTTGGACAAATAGAAATTGCTTTGCAGTTGCCAGTAACTCGCAGTAATTTTTGTCCGTGGTGAAATTTGAAAATTGACAACAAGACTTGTCCNAATATGGCTCTTCGCTACAGTTATGATAACCTTTAANNAAATGGTTGAAAGAATTGTAAACAACTTTTCAAACTATAAACCTTTGAGAGAAAAAAAAATGTAGCAACTTTGGCTAAAACCTAAGNANATGAAATACCTAACGTACTGCATTGATGTTTGAGAGCTCTTGTTCGCTTGCTGTAACGAAATTGACAAACTCTGAAAAACTTGGCTTAAGCGGGAGAAGTTTCTGCTTATTCTTTAATTTTGCGAAATAATGACTGTAAGTATTTGGAAAATGCACCGCAAGTTTTTCTTCTGATTTTCAGGTGTCAACATCCTTGTCGTCACTGGCATCAATTTTGAATGGACTCTACGCGCCACCCCGCACAAGATCAAAGCCCGCAATGCCGCCTTTGAAAATTCAGCGCAATCAATTCTCGCCAGCGTCTTCTTCACCCTGACGTTCATTTCGTCAGTGTACAATCTTGCTCTTCTGGCTGGTCAAAGGCTCTATGCTTTTGTTCGCCCCATTCACTACAAGTTTCAAACAAAACGACGATTNCTGCTCTGTCTGGTTTTAGTATGGATTTTCTCNATTTTGGCGGCTTCAGTACCAGGTGTGAAAAATTGCTAAGGCTTGCTGGATCTAGCAACCGNTTCGAATTTTCATTGTTTGTGCCCTCGCTCTTGCNTATAACCACGGAAATCTTAGTTTGTTTTTTAGCACGATATATTGTTGTATGTGTAGAGAAGGATTTAGAATAAGTCAAATTCAAGAATCTGCAAATAATGCTTACGGTAGTAGTTTCATTTTTTGCTCATTGCTTCATTGCCCTGATTTCTTCCTTAATTTATTGCATGGCTCTGCTAGAAAAGATGAAGAAAACAAAAAAGTATTTTGAAAAATGTTGTGCCACCGTACAAGCATTTTTCGTCTCTAACAGAATTGACTTAAGATATTGTGTTGTTTATTGTTACATTTAAACTTTTTGTAGAAACTTTATTTTTTATTTTTACTTATCCCAAGTCAAATGCATTTGTTTCAGTCTCAGGAGAAGTCAAATTTTTCCTTCGAGTTACGAGATGTTGCACAAACTTCATGAACTTATAAAATAGAATGAATTTTTTCACGAAATACAAAATTGTCAACACTTTTTACGCGAAAAGAAAGATATATTGTTTTTGACAATTAAGAATAATAAATTTTTTGTCCCCGCTTTCGCCCGATTCAGAGATTTGTCGTGAGCACAGCTTAATAGTCTAAGATGTTTTATTGCAGCATGGTTTCGTGACCACTTTGACTTTTCTTACTACTCCATCCTTTGTCTTTTCTTCCCGTCATTGAAGAGAGGTAGCAGCTCTTACGCGCCGGGAATCGCAGTGGTCGCATTGTTTTACCTGTTGCCATACTTACTGACGGTAAGTTCTGTTGTCAGATCGACTGAACTCCGGAAATGCTTTGGCAAAGGCTGACGAAGATGCAGATCTTGCTAACGCAGCTTCTGTGCGCATTACGACGTATCCGTATTGTTCGTACCAATTCATTACTAGAACAACTTAGACGGTGCGACAATGTGTAACTGTTGAAAGCGTGGACTTTGTAAAAAACGAACGCAACTTGGTGTGGAAAGCGTGAGCTTGAAAGCAACTTTTTTTTGGGCAAAATTTGGTTTCCCGCATAATTACAAAGTAAGTATAGGTCGATTACCAAGCATCCAACTTGTGCGAACATCCGGTGAATCTCGTAAAATTTCTTTTCAGACTTCCTTCGTCATTGCTGCCATTTGTGTCGTGCGGTCTCATTTGAAAAGAGCCGTGAGAGCAGTGGGAAACTATGGCTCGTCACAGTCGAATGCACTGGAGGTAGCGCGTAAAAGTGAGGTCGCCTTCCTCAAAAGCACAACAATGATGCAAATTGGATTCACTTTGACTGTTCGTACGTATTGTTCATTGCCATCTGCAGTAGCGTGCATCGCTATAAGCGTTTGGAATGTGGCTGGCAGGCGAAGAAAAATGAAAAGGACCTAGTTTAAGATCATGTGAACTGGTGGTCCTTAAATTTTTAACGCCTCAATACCCCTATGTCAAATTTTCATCAACCCCGGATACCAATTTTCAATAGTTAATAACAAAAAAATTGTAAGAAATACAGCAGAACTGGTAAAGAAATATTCACTAGAGAAGTTAGAAAAAAATTCAACGCAAAGGTTGCGTCACATTCATCAACACCAGTCTTCTTCATGTTTGTGCAATGATGCTAGATTGCTAGAAAGAATGTCATGATGGAGTGTCATTACATTGTTGAATACCCCTATTGAAAACGTCTAATCTCAAAACGCCCTGGGGTATTGAGGCAATACTTTAAGAACCCCTGATCTAACTAAAACTGAATCAACATACTTCAACGGGCAAAAGTCAAGCCGGCAAGAAATCATTTGCAGACAATTCGCTACAGTGTTGATTCGGCACCCGGGGAGTTGTGATCCCTTGCCCCCATCGTTACGCCCCTTCTTTTGTCACAGCACAGTGGAATGGAATGGCTGTTGTTTCTTTTGTCCATTTATAGCATGTTATTCTGTTTCTTTCTTGTGAAGATAACCGATAAACCTAAAAATATTTGCTTTTTCTTTAGTTCCAGGTTTCGTGGTAGTTGTTCTCTACTACGCTCACGCCTTTTCGTACAACGACATCGTCATCCCGTACGTCGTGTGCATTTACCTAGCAATGTCTAACAGGTGAGAAAGAGTCGGTACGCTAGCAGTAAAACCCACGATAAAGGACGTCTGCAGTACAAGCTATCTGCTGATGAAATTCGATTTAATTAAAATATCTACTAATCACTTGCAGCCTGGTGAACGTGTTCGTCTACAGCATCGGGGACAGCAAGTTTCGAAAGGATGCCCTGGATGTGCTGTGCTGCTGCTGTGGCAGTAGATATACTTACAGTTCTGTGGCTGTTGGCCGAAAAATGAAGAGACTGCGCATGATTTCCGTGAGCAGTGCGACGGCCACTGCAAGCGCTACAAAGAAAACAACTAAAATATCACAGTCCTCGACGACCGCTTGAACATACGTCATTTGTCAAAGTTAAATGTCAATGCGATTACTTTTCCCTCTTTATCGCATCACTGAAAAACGTTCGTTACGTCACTGAAAAAGCATCTAATATCTTTAAACTTGCCACGTAAGTGTTTTCGCAGAAAAGTGCTTTCTTATTGAGGTTTTCAACATAAAAAAAAGGCTTTTGGGTTTGTATAATCAACATTACCAAACATTCCTGCAAAACTCAGTTCCATTTTATTTAGTATAGTAATTTTGTTAAATTTTCTCACTGTTAAATCATTTGAGCATGGAAAGAATGATCAAGTTCATCCAGTTGTAGCATATTTTGGACGAAACGTCTTTCCCTATTGTGCGTTCATTGATTTCAGCTTTATGGCGTTGCATGTCGATAATTGCTTTTAATTTTGCAAGTTTAGCTACCTTTCACTGATTTACTTGATCTATCTCAAACTTTGTTGCAAAATCCATGTGCTTCATAACATTTCTTTGTCCATGTTTCGATACCAAATGCCGCCAGGATGGCTTACCATGCACAAGGAAGTTTGTACGAAGTATTCGAATTGCATTAAAATGCGTATACATTCACAAAAGTGAAATGGATAAAAGTGACGTGAAATATGTTTAACTACTTTTTTAGACACTCGCCGCTTTTGTCATGAAAATCAGTTTTATTGATAAGAATTTTTGTTCCTTTCGAAGATCTTAAAAAACCTTAGGATGAAACCTTGTAACAAAAAGCATGAAAATATAAAAGAAAAATTAAGATTACTCTTAAATATAAATCTATTCGAGTATAAGCCAATTAAATTTCACAAGATTACAAAAACGACAAACAATTTTAACTGCAACTGACAGTTTACATGACTACACTGTTGCGACTGTGCAAAAACATATTTCATTTGTACATAGTGCAATGAATAAAGCAATTCACTTTTGCAAAATCCTTTTCAAAAAAAAACAAAAACAATACATCCACACACCCTTCCTGATTTACATTGAAGTATCAGCCATTTTTTCTGTTATTCTGTGAATCCTAGATGTAAGTTCAAATTATGCTGTTAGATAAGGCAAATGTTTAACAGTTTTGTGTTTTATCGTCAATCAAGAGATCACAAAATATTGCCCCTCTCTAATTTTTCGAATGTGAAAGCTTTTATGCGATCTGTTTTTTTTTACATTTTAACTCTCTTTCGATCAATAACACTTCTGTTTGCAATTATTTATATGTTTCTTTGCAATTACTAGGAAAAAACCTTTCATTACGCTAAGCGCGTTATCCTGTTTGTAGTAACACTCGTTAACTTCGCTTCAAAACAGCCTATTGTAGAGCAAACCGAACTATATCTATTAAAGGTTCAATGAAGGTGTGTC
>JGI24021J15306_10008250_pt1 | contig 12800 bp, 8 predicted proteins | sample Ectturendosymbi1_FD_15306 | JGI IMG/M metagenome (IMG submission 15306) | reverse complement strand
AAACAAATAAATTTCATCACGGGGGGCCCCCTTGCAGCCGGGGTCCCGGGGCAATTGCCCCCGTTCCCCCCCCCCTTAATCCGAACCTGACTGTAGGCCTATTCTTGAATCAAATGGAAAATACAATAATACAACATACATTTCTAAAATTTGATCAGAGTCAAAAAAACCCAGATTTTCAATAAAAACTCCAGAACCCCAGACAAAATAGAAAACCCCGGATCTAGTGAAAAAAAACAGCAGTGGTAACACTGGTTCAGTAGTTACATGCGGGAAAATGCCTACCACCGTAACAATGAAGTGCATCTTCGAAGATTTGTTTCCATGTTATTGTTACGCAACAAACGCCAATGGTAGAATTCGCTCCCGCGTTTTGCAACTTGCCTCTGCAGGCAGAGAAACGGATTAAGTGAACTGCAAGCTACCAGAACAGTGAACCTGACTCTTTTGTAGTGTAAGTGTCATATCGGCAAACAAACTGTCATTGGAAGAATTAACCCAACTGATCAGAATTAAACTGCTGATTTCACGTTTTCTGGACATTTTTACTTCTTAGTTCCAATTTCCAGGGGGGGCAAATGCCCGTTTTGCCCCCCCCTGCGGACGCCCACGGTTGTGGTTAGTTCTGTCAAATGCCTTAGGTCCATCTAAAAACGCTGCAAACACTGGGTTGTCGTTGTTTACATAATATGATGCAGTCTAGTTGAACAAACAACACACACGTCAATCCCATGTTGTGGCAGCCAATCTAGTTGTCATCAGTGGCAAAAAAACTATATAATGCAGGATAATAGGTAATGTTACATAGTTGAAGATAGTCCTTGCAAGAGAAACAGGCCTGTAATTACCACCATGGTTTACGTCACCATTCTTATTTTTGCAAATAGGCGCAGTAGCAGTTTTCATGCATTTTTGCGGACGTTTGCCATGCGTTAAATGCACATTGATGCTGCCACTGATTTTATTAAAACCGCTTCCAAGTACAATTGTGATCACGATAAGCCATAAAGAATAATAAAGCCCTTAAGCAGCGACATGTCTGGAAGCGATGACGTAGTAGGTTGGTGCTGCATGGTAAATATTTAAAGCTCGAAAAATATGGCAACACAAAGCTTAGCAGGTTGAGGCCCCTCAAAAGGCAGTATCCTGGGCCGTGGCTTATCTCACCATTTGGCTCAGGAATTATTATAGTTCCAGGATCATAAACCCTGAGAGCTTGTGATCCGCCAAGTTTTTGCCCATCGAAATACCTCTATATTAATTACGCACCAAAAAACATATTAACACATTTTATACTTGAATATAACATTTCATATTTTATGAAAACAAGTTAGCGAAGATGAGATGCATAAACAACTCCGATAAAATANAATAATCCAAGCAAGGATGCGTTCCTTCAAGTATAAGAATTTCTAAAAGACCTTACNGGGGCTAAAGACTATTCTTCTCACTACTTTTGCAAACTAGGTGAAGTAAATATAAAAATAGAAAATAAAAACGTCAGAAACAAAGCATCTCGAAAGCTTCATCGAATGCTGCAAGAAAAGGTATTTTTCACTCCTGCTTTGTTGCAAGCCACGCCTTACCGCAGTGAGGCCCGAATGAATTTTTTGGACAAATGCAGGTGCATGTCTTTGTGTCTAAAACTCCACCATTGTTGCATAATAATCCTTTGCAACACAGACCCTTTGTGTCATTATAGATACCATCTGAAAAGAAAACAAGCATTTTTCACCAAGGTAAAAAAGCAGCGAATGTAGCACAAAAGTGAAGCCTAATATCAGCTGCATTCTGGTTGGTGGCCGTTCGCAGGTGTCTTTGTTTGCTGCTGCCTTCATCATAGAAAATTTAGATTTCGAAGAACCTCCAGTTCTACGTAATTTCCGGTTTCCTTTACGTGGATCTTCCACGTTCTTATTCGCAGTTCACAGCCAGTGGCGTATCGAGAGAAAGCTGGGCGCGGGCCTTGATATACCTTCTATGCCCCCATGTGTAAACTGCAAGACATAAACAGTTATTTATTTAGAAATCAGAGCATATCTCACTCACTACGAAAAATTCCACGTTTGCCTGCATTGCTGCTTGTAAAAATCCGTGTTCTAAGCACGGATAACAATCAACATCATAAGGGCACGAAAAGGGGTCCAGGGAGTGCGGACCTTGTTCTCCAGAAAGCACTGTTTTCAGGCCATCGGATGTCAACGTCAGTTACGTTGCTCACAAAGTCCCACCCAATGTCAGAAGGGTTTGACCTGAACCAGTTACCACTGCTTGCAGCACATATAGTCATTTTTGCACCTAATGCCTTGATTAAAGTGACGGAATCGTCACTTATGATTTAATGACCTGGCGGAAGTTACCTGTGGCGTAACTAACGGGGGGCAAGGGGGCGATCCGCCCCCCTGGCAAGCTAAATATAAAAACTGGGCCCCCTTTAGTTGACATTTTGATATTTAGTATTTTCTAATTTGTTGTTTTTTGTGTTTCTCGGGGTGTTTTCGTTTTCTATCTAGTATGGCATCCACAACATCCAGAGATTTGCTATCATTTCTTAACCTTTTTCTGAGTTTTGGCTAGTGGGCCTCCTTACGGTGACCAGTGGGCCCCCTTCAGCTAAGCTTTTCCCCCTGGCTCAAATCTCTAGTTACGCCACTGGAAGTGACGGAATCGTAACAAAATTGTATCTCAATTTACACAATACAATCCAAAAACGCCACTAGTCTTTTTTCTTAGTTTAATGAATGCACCGTCAGGGTATAACTTTTAATAAACACCAGAGATGACCGGAGTCACTTTTTCAGACTCCGACTCCGCTCCTGTTCCAAAATTTTTCAATCCGGCTCCGGCAAGTTTTCAAATTTGAGAATCCGACTCCTGTTCAGACTCCGTCTACCATGATCCAACCTCCATTTACCCATGTTTTTACTTAAGAAATGACCACACAGACTCCTGCTAGTGCCAAAATGGAAAAGTGACTCCGGATCCGGGTTCGGAAGAAACACGCAGAATCCTGCCGGAGTCGACTCCGGCACACCGGATCCATGGCCACCTCTGATAAACACCCCGTAAAAATTTTTTGCCCTTTCAGGTTTTCGGATAAGATCGGACAAACACTGAATTTTTTAAAAAGCAGTTGCATCTTATTGATGATGATAGGTAGAACACTTGCATTTTTTAAATTTTGACCTTCAAAATGACGGAATACAGTGTTTGATCATCTCTCCAGAATTGGCGGCTCCTAAAAACGGTATCTTGGTGTTTGGTCTCAAAGATGCTACTACTGATTCTAAAAATGAAACCCCATAACTCGTCAATCGCTCAATCGAATACTCACAGCTGATATGAACTCCCGGTTGTTCGCTGTGAGTAACTTGCGAATAAATCGGTGCAGATACTTTGCCAGCATCATTCAGCGAAAAGCGAAGAGTTACTCAGAGGTCAAATGAACTGCTTATAATATTTCGTATATCAAAGTTAGAAAATTAAAACCCTTCAGCTGCTAATCTCCTTCGCAAAAGATCAGGTTAGTCTAAGATCTAAGCATCAAGCAGCTTGAACCAGCATCAAACAAACAGCTTCGTGAATATTTAACCGGATGTTACGACGTAGTCACGTGATCGAAACAAGAGCACCGGTGCTGCTCCATCTGGGAATTCAACTGACAGCCAACCAACCAAACACTTGTCAAAGAGTTAAAAGAAACAAGTTCCTCTCTTAGAGCATTTTCATTCGCCTTAAAAGCAAAGCAATCGAGTGGCTGGAAACATGTAATACAGTAGTAATTCAGTTGTCAATTCCTTCTTTGCTGGTTACGTTTCAGAGCTTGTTTTGAGAACAAGACATGATACAGTGGATATTGTGAAAGCTGATTCGTCCTCAATTAACTATTATGATGCCCAGTTTGTTCCCTTAGGATAGGTCAAATATAATCGGCAAAATAGTTTTGATCGACGGGTTTGGGGTTTCCGGCAACGGTGTTCCTCACTGGTGTAGTGCACGGAGAGAAAGGGGTGTGCACAGTTACATATACAACTAAATTTAGGTGCATCGAAGGTCGACGTGAAATTCTTGGGCTGCAGCAAAGTTCAGTGGTAAGCTATAACTTTTTCGCTTGGTGAGTGGCAGTTTCGATCTTATACTCATCACATGGACTAAGTCGTTTAATCAAACAGTTCGTATGTATTAAGAAATACACAGCAACATGAAAACACCAATCAAGAATAAAATGAATTTGACTGGTAGTTACCACAGAGTCCACACGTTTTTCGACATTGGTCTTGAGTGGCTGAAGGACAAGTAGTTGTTCGCTGGCCTGGAGACAACATTTGAGGGCAGTCTTTATTGACATCTGTACATTTTTCTGAAAAAATAGGAGATTCTTTGACTTGAATCATTAGATTAAAATTTTCACTTATGCTAGGTAGCTTGAAACTCCCAATTCAGTCTGAAAATCTTTACTGTCAAGTTTTTCAGCTTGTTGAAGAACACAAACATTAGCTAAGTATGGAATGTTTGCAGTTAAAATCTGTGCAAAATATCTCTACAAACAAAGTTATTCAGTGGTTGCCTATGTTGCACTAAGTCTTCACTTTTGGTTATTTAACGAGAAAATCCTCGCAAGCACAATCGCGAAGTGCTCTGTGATACTCCTTGGCAGTGGTGTAGGAGGCGGGGGTGCAGGAAATTTTGGTTTGGTGAAAATCCGGGCAAAATCCTTTAAAATCCGTGCAAAATCTGTGGAAATTTGGACAAAATGTGTAAAAACCTTCGCAAAATCGCTTGATGTGCTTTGATTTTTAAAAAATTGCGCTCGAAATATGTTTTTTTGAAGTCTTTTGTAGGTATTTTGGACAAGTCTGGGGTTAATTTGGGCAAAAATGTCGCTTAATGTGCTTTGATTTGAAAAAATGCGCCCAAAATGAAATCAAATGCAGTCCTTTTTCTGGAGTTTTTGCAGGCAAGTTTGAGTAAATTTGGGCAAAAATCCTTCGCACCCCCAAAAATTTGGGGAGGCAAATTTAGGGCCTACACCTATGCTCCTTGCAGTAGCACTCTGACGTAAAACGTCAGATTTGAATATAATTAAATATCACGCCAATGTTGTCACCTTACTTGCACAGTTGATGTTATCCCATCCAGGTGCGCAAAAGCATTTGCATGATGTCTTGTTGAGTTTGCCACAGTTGTAACATTTCATTGGACACTCTGAAGTAACAAAACATCAAACGTTGCGCCAGAAGGCACCAGGCATAATGCTAGGTCTAAATTCTTGGATCTACAGGAGGTTGGATGCTCCAGCTGTTGCTTTAGTATTGCAATTCATCAAACCACACAACGCTTTGGTTTGACTGCTTTATCAAATGTTTTCCCTTAATTAAGGTTGAGATCACGTCTTTCGTGTATAAAATATCTCGTTGAGAAGACATTGCAGTGAAATTGAAAAAAAAGCTGGTATTTAGATCGGAATCAACGCAGTAACTGTCCTTAAGTGATACACTTGCAGCATGCCGGCGCCTTGAAGGATTTCTTCACCATCATGAAATGCTTCTGGACAACTTGTGAAGCTTTGTACACAACAGTGCGCGTGGCTCCTCAAGCGGCTGGATTTTGCAGAAGTTGGAAATTTGACTTTTTCTTGGCACAAAACTGCGAACTGCTACTGAGCAACAATTGTCTGCTTGGACGCGAAAGGGTAATGGAAACCCGGGCAGAGCTTCATTTTAGCTGGGTTTACACTTTCTCTGCCATGCTCAGCTCCTTGCGGATCTGAGCAAACAACGATAGATACCGGTTGCGACCCAGCACTCCCGCGCAACTGATCATCCAGCAGACTGCAACCTCTTCAAAACTATAACCTTATTAAATTCGCAATCATTCGGCCATCAACTTTAAACCACGATAGGAATTTATGAAACTATCGAGGGGCGCCCGACTAGACAACCTGTTTAACAGTTTTTTTTCGGTGTCCCAACGCATTAGCTTTAATATGAACGAAATTGTTGAATGTTTGCGCCAATAAACTCTCTCTCTCTCTCTCTCTCTGTATATTTATACCTCAATCCAGCAACAAGGACTGAAAAAGAAAATGAAAACATTTCAGGTCCAGCAAGAGTTTTTTGAAGTACATCAGAAAGAGCTCTCGAAATAACTTCAGGCCTTATTTGGATAATACTTGCGATTAGATTTGGATAATAATACTTAACTAGTCTTTAAAGTTAAATTTACCAAACTCAAGCTGTTCGCCAGTTATCGGTTTTCAACACCTTCAGTAAGCAGCAATGGGTAAAGTTAACAGCAAAATTGTCTAAACATTTTGCTGTAACTCCGTGTTGAGCACCAGGCGTAATCTCCTCACACTTTCTGTTTTTTATAAGATCCATCCTCTATACCAGGGCTTCTCAAACTAATTATAATTTTGCGGTCGGGAGCATATTGACTTGTCAAATCAGATAAAAAGGTTTTTGAATTTTTTTCAAGAAAATTAAAAGTAGGCCTGCAGCGAATCTATTTCTATTTCATTTTTAGGGGCAATGCCGTGCTTCATGCTGTCAGTTGTTTACCAGGATGTCTATCAAATGATAATAATCCATCAAGCACAAGTTATGCCTTGTTACGTCATGATTATTTTAACCTACTGCCCAACATTGACCTTATTGAAGTCATTGCGACACGAAGGCATGCTAGGTCTAGTCACGGGCTAGGTTAACTGCTTTGAGAGCACACTCAGCAGTTTTAGACTAAAGTTAAAAACTTCATGTACAGTTTTGAAAAGTACTTTGGACTTTGATTCAGGAAAAGTTGGAATCACAAATCATACACAATTGAAATTTCAGGAGGCGACGCACCTGCTGTGCCGGGGATGACTTTGCGGAGTTATTAAATTATAAACGTTTTCAACCAGAATATCCACAACGGATTTTATGTCATTTTTGGATAAGAACAAGAAATGAGTGTCCAGTCATTTCTGATTTAGCCGTTCATAAATCCTTAGCCTTTGCACAACATATTTATGTGATGCGGCATTCTCAAAATTGATAATAACCATAAGTCCAAAAACCGCTTCTTTTTGCAAAAAGTTGAGAATGTATTTCGTCCTGCGTTGACTTGCATCAATCTGCGAATAGATGAACTGTCAACTGTGTACAAATTATCAAGTGCATCCATCCCGTTAGTTGTGCTTGATAGCTTCTATAAACTGATTGTTTTTTTGGTAATATTTTTTCACCTGACTGTTTTCATTGCGTGATAGTTTTATTACTGTACTTTCACGGATTGTGTGCATTTGCATGATTTCGCCATAGGCAAAAATGCCTCTTGAGATTTACAATAGGATATTTACACGTATCATTAACATCTGGGCTATCTCACGGCGTCGCATTCCAAAAACCATTTTTAAAATGAGGTCGCAGAACAAAAAGTTTGAGAAGCCCTGATACGACGAATTTCACAGCTGTGCACTTTGTCGCGAAGTGTCACAGCGTGAACTCTTTGCAAAAATCCCATCTCTGCCGCTTGAACGTCAGATGGCGCTATTTCAGTCATCATCCAAGATTCATGACCATCCGCGACGATCGGAATAGAGGTCGATTAACTGACAACTTTGCGGTGTTCGAAAGCTCTCGTTTTTTGACCACAGATCAATGAAGGTCACGCAGAACTGCGTTTGCCTTACCAATCCGTGTATCAATCTCCTTGTTCCGTCTTCCGTCACTCGTGAATACCACCCCAACATACTTGAACTTCTCAGTGCATTGTCGCTTATTTGCTACGCGCACATGCTGCAGTTTGGGTTTCTAGAGAGGCATAATACCTCAATCTTTTTAGTGATAATTTTATTTCCGGCTTGGTCGCAAGCAACTGAAAACCGATCAAGTGCATGTTGAAGACCTTGTTCAGAGGGTGGAAGCAGTAGCAAATCGTGCGCAGAAAGCAAATGACTGATCCTGCTGCTTCCAACAGTGACACCCTCGTTATGCCGCGGCTGAAACTGTCTATCGTCCAATTCATGTAGACCAGGGATTCCCAAACTGGGGTACATGCACCCCTCGGGGTATATTTTCCTATCTGAAAGGGTACATTTATTGTGCGCAGTCCTAACAAAGTAGCTTTGAGACAGTTCTAAAAATCTAAAAGTTCTGTTTAAAATTCAGTGGATTTTTGTTATTTTACTCAGACTTTCGTCATGAGAAATTTAGGGGGTACGTGCTCATCTGTCGAAATGCTGAAGGGGTGCATGTTCAGAGAAAGGTTGGGAACCCCTGATGTAGACAATGAAGAGGAGTGGCGACAGCACACATCCTTGTCTGAGTCCAACGCACTGTGAACGGTTGCGATTTAACTCTGCCGACATGGACACAAGCTTCTGAGCAGGAATACAGTGACTTGACGGCCAGTAGCAGGCGGCCGTCAACACCGTACTCCAACAACATTCCCAAAAGCGTTTCTTGAGGAACTCTGTCGTATACTTTCGCAAGGTCAACAAAACATGCGTAGGCATCTTTGGCATACTCTCAAGATTTGCAAAGAAGATTTTGAGAATATGAACTTTAATCCTAAAAATGAGTGTAACGTTCCTTTATGGCCGCCGAGCAGTGCAGTAGTTACGGATGAAAATTTCCTTTCTTAAACTTTTTGTTTCTGAATGTTTTGTCTGACATCGTAAAAAGTTCACGCACTGAACATGCTTATTGCTGTAAAAAATTACTGCTGTAAGGCAAAATTACCCATCAATTTAGATGGCCCCAATCTTTTCAATTTTTCGCTACACTGCTTGCTACGTGTTCGTCACAGTCCACTTAATTTCCCCATAACTGTACATCGCCCGCACGGAGCCTTGAAACAGTGAAGCATTTCTTTTTGTGGTATTCTCTTAGGTTTAACAACATGCTACACTTGTCAAAACATGTCCCGACGAAGCACTGCTTAAAACTTATATACATATGGTATGTTATCCGCGTTCAAATTAACCAAATTAACAAATCAATCTCCTCTTAAGATCCGGCTTTCATTTTCGTTTCTCGCTGGTGACTGTTGGTTCGGTTTGTCGCTTGATTAAAAAATTACTTCCTGCTTTCTGAAATATTGTAATGTTGTTTTTCCGTTTAGTTTTTCATTTTCCAATGGGATTTCTACGTACTCGCCATTGGAGGTTTTGTTCAGGCTCCTGTTTGTGCCCAGTTGTCGTAAAATAAATAAATTTGATTGTGACTTATTTCGGTCCAAACTTCAGAAAGTGCGAATGGACTTTTTTGCTCTTCACAAGACACCAAATTGCTTTCGACTAAATAAACTTGAAAAAGTTCTGAAATTTACTCAACAGTAGAACAAATGTTTGTAGCATGTCTTGATTCAAAGCAAGCATAAGGATTGCAGTAACCATGTCAAATGAGATGTTAAAACTTGCCTGGTTAGTTACCAAAACATTTGGGGAAAAACATTCTCAAAATTTCAGTTTTTAAGCTTTCCCGAGCAACTTCATGAAAACCACAAAGAAATGTTCGCTACATTAAAGAATGAACGGTGGATTACCTTGGCTCGTCCTATAACTTACCAAACAAGTTACGTTTTCACGCAAAAAACACTTTAGACTACTTTGGATTTCATTTTACTGTGAACATCACGCAGCCAATGGTTTAAAAAGTGACTTAGATATTCTTGCAATTCTTGGTCAGTTTTCTTTCAGACGTTAGTCACGTATTAACGTTTGAAAATATCAAATTCACTAAGGAAGAAAGAAAGGCGTTAAGTAAAAATCAAAAGAAAATTTATTTCCACAACGTTAAAAACACAAACCTAGTTCAAGGAAGTTGCATTCTTTGCGTTTTTCGTTATTGCTGCTCTTGTAAGCTTCGTGTACAGGGCTCAAGCATTCAGCTGCAAAACAAAAGCACTGCAAATGTGACTCAAATTCTATTAAAAGGCTATTTCGCAGCCAGTGAATAGATTTATCTTTCGTTATTTCTTAGTTATTTTTTAAAAACTATTTGCTTGTCCTGTAAGACATAGATTGAGCTAAAATATCAATTTGACTTCCATTATGTCGCTAAGACCGGTTTGCAATTTGTTTTGTCGACTTGTGGAACAGTTGAAGGACAACAATGAAAGTTTTTGCTTTTGTTGCTGGCTTATGAATAACTTAAGTGGATCTAGAAAATTGTTCTAGAAGCTCTTTCGGAATCCACCAGGGCGATCAAAACTTAAAGAAATCTCCTAATTGGTATAAATATGGCCGAATAGCTATGATGTATTTGCAATCGATCCCTTACAAGCATTGTGCGTTTCTGACCACCACATCGTAAGTTAAATTAGGATAGAAAGATCAGGAACTGTGCTGTTAAAATTCTGGCGAACTGTTGTTCGAAGCAGCATGCTTTCACCTTAGTCCTGAAGCATTGCGGCATTCAAATTACTTCAGAGAAAAACAATTTTGCACAGTTGTTTCAAAAAGCATGAAGCAGTATTATGAATGATTGTGAAGATTATGTGTGAATGCACCTCTGGAATAGACCACAAATTCATAATTAATTTCCAGGAAAAATCTGCCTAATTGACTTGTGATATCAGTGGATCATCTGCGGCAATGCGCGCACGAATGTTCCACCAACAGACATGAATAACATTATGCAAAGAAATCTACGCTGTCAGTAAACATAAGCCACAGAAACAGGGATAGACTGATCAGTGCTAACTAAACTCATCAGTAACAGAACTAACAAGCACCAAAATTTGTTTATTCTTTTTGTTTAAACCTTGCAGTGTAGCTGTAGCTCTGGAACCTACTGTCATTCTATTCTCTCATTGGACGTTTTTTTGATAATTTGAGCAAAAACGCAGCTGATAAAATGCTTTCATTGGTTTGAGTTTCAAAACCTTCATTTGATTTGTTACGGCTTATTGTAAAAAAGACAAGTCAAGCATAACTCGCTATTGTCGTAAATCCAATTCGTTTGTAACACACAAAAAACACGCAAAAACATATAACAAATGCACGATTGGCAAGCAGCAGTTCAACAAAGTTGGTTGAAAGCCTGCGGGATTAAAGTGTCAGCAGCAGTTAAGTCTCTTCACCATAAGTGATCCCGACCACACACGTGGATCTTTTGCTAACAACTGCTGTTTTCAGCAGCCACCAGTCACCATGAAAAGCCACCAGTCACCATGAAAAGCCACCAGTCACCATGAAAAGCCACCAGTCACCATGAAAAGCCACCAGTCACCATGAAAAGCCACCAGTCAACATGAAAAGTCACCAGTCACCATGAAAAGACGTTTTCATGGGTAGCAGCGACAGAGCCGCTCCTAGGAGGTGCGGGGCCCAATACAAGGCCTAGGTTGACCGACAGTTTATGTTTATTTACATGGCCAACGAAAGGACCCAAAGGTTATCAGGTCAGCTGATCATGGGCCAGTCATTATGCTTGCTCAGCGGGTACAGCAGCGATTCAAAAACACAGACGTAATTTCAGAAAATCAGCAACGGCAAAAGAGAAAAATATTACTAATCATCAGCCGGTGTTTCATGAAAAAGAGGCAACAACAACAAGGACCAAAGAAGCACAGAACATCCAAACACAGAGAACATTTACAAAGTACAGAGCATATGACAAGATAATGAGGAGCAAATTTGTTCACCAAGATTTAAGAAGGTGTTTTCGACCTGTGTTCGAAAACTATAGCGGAACCCAGGAGCTTGATATCCGGTTTAAGAGACAACTATGCTTCTACTCTGTATTGAATTGACTTCTTTCCAATATTTATATTTACTAATGGTTTAAAGGAATTTTGATTGAAGCGGTATCTAGTGTCGTAGCTATGTGATATTTTTAAATATTTAAACAGGTTGTCAAAAATTTTGGGCATGTTTTGCGATGGAATGAGTGAGCGATTGTAATTAAAGTTAATTTTATGATATTATCCAATGTCAAAATTTGAAGGGATTTGTATGAACCTGATGCTGGAGTACGCTGATCACAGTGGGTCATCAGTCGAAAGATTTTATTCTGTAGGATTGCGATCTTTTTAGAGATGTTTTTAAGCAGGGGTTCCCAAACTGGGGTACATTTGCCTATCTTAAGGGGTATATTTAAGGGAAATAAATATTTATATTTATTTCCAAATATTCTAGCATCTAAAAGTTATATTAAAATTTCAGTGGATTTTCATATTTTACCCAACTTTTGTGTCATAAGAAATTTTAGGGGTACGTGTCTGTTGGAATGCCAAAGGGGTAGGTGGTCAGAGAAAGATTGCGAAACCTCTGTTTTAGAGGTACTCCATCAAGCCAGCCCATATGAAAGATGTGGATGACTAGAGCATAGAAGACAGTTTTACGAGTGGATATTAGTGGAAAGGCCCGTAGAGCATATGAAGCCAATGCAAGTTCTTTACACACATAATCTATTTGCTGATGCTAGTTTAACTGGTTATCAATATGGACTCCAAGGTACTTAACATGGTTCGGTTCTTCAACAGCTCCAGCGATAACATTAATCTTAATTTGTTTATGTTCTTGACTCCTGGTGAGTACCGTATTTATTCGATTGTAAGCCGCGGCTTACAAATTTTTTTTCATTGCCTTATCGAAAGGTATAGAATGACGCTCATTCTTGGCTACGTTTTGTCGACCAAACTCTCTTTTCACATTCTATTCTCTTCAGCAACATGTGCACATCCATCGCAGGAGGAGTATGACGAAGAGAAAGCAAGTATGTACTTTCCACGATGGGTGCAAGCAAGGAATCGATCAGCAAATTTTTAATAGGAAATCGATTTCACGTAAAATTACGCATCCTCAGTCCTGA
>JGI24021J15306_10008245_pt1 | contig 12803 bp, 8 predicted proteins | sample Ectturendosymbi1_FD_15306 | JGI IMG/M metagenome (IMG submission 15306) | reverse complement strand
CAAGGGTAGAAATCAGAAAGCTAGGAAAACTTTTGCACCAAGGTGTCGGTGGACGAATGGAAATCTCCCAGCACGCAATACAGACGTGACAAAACAGCACTGAGGACCATCTCCATCAAAAATGTCATAATTAAGATTATCAAAATAAAGACAGGTTGTCAGTATGTAGGCCGCTTACACTACACTCAGTGGAAACCTGAACTGGGCCGCACAAAACCTTCGACTGGACCGCATGTGGCCCGAGGGCCGCGGGTTGGACATATGTCCATTTAAGATCAAGAAAGTCATCTCCTACTCAAAGCGGAATGTTTGAGGTAATATGAAGCAAAAATAAACATCAACAGTTACTTTTTAAATTTTTTGCAAATGAAGCTTCAGAGGATCAATAAATCCATTTGCCCTGAAGTACATTCACGTGCTTTCCCATTTTTTATAAGTTCTCGAAAAAGTTTGCAATGAACTATCAAGTTAAATGTTCATTTTCCTCCGCTTTGCGTAAGAAACCGATGCGTTTTTCCATCTCTTTGAAGCACGGTTTATGCAAGAAAATACCTGTAGTTGAGCAAAACCTCTCATGAGTAAACCTATCATACATTTTTCATAAGCATCACTTTGAAAAGATGTTAGAACCATGTTTCTGCCCAGCTACCTGTCCAGTATATAATAAGAATTCAATTACTTGACTCTTTTAATAGAATCGGACAACTTTGCAAGCGCCGAAAGCATTCCAATTTGTAAGTAATACAATACACAAAGAGATCTGTTGATAAGATATGAGGCTTTCTCGCAATGGGAACGCCTTGCCACAGTTTTTTCATAGTAACCTGACTCGACGATGATTATTTTACTCAGATGTTCTGTGTGTAGCTCCAGACGTCGCATAAATGAACAGATGAAAGGATATCTCTTGCCTAGCACCATAGCAGAATTGTGAAATTATTAAAAATTATTACTTTTTTGTGTGCGTTCCCACACTTCTTTTTTTACATTCCCAAACTTGTTTTACTTGAAAATGGCTAGTTTTGGTGTGCGTTCCCAGTCCCACAGGCCTTTTTTTAGCACAAAACCCTATTCACAGGCTGTCTCTTGATTGTGTCTGCTGCCTGAGTTGAGCGAAGAACAGCAAGGAGCAGGATGCAGAAAGTAGATGCATACTCGAAGTAATGTGTATCTGTATTCTCTAAATCAGATATGATTTGTTTGAGGATAAACCGTTCATCAGCAAATGCCATTTCTTAAAGCCTTGCCAAACTAAGCAAGCAAAAGTACGGCTCAAGTCCTGCGCGTTACAAACTTAAAATGTTCATTTCGCTGCAAAATCAAAGAAGCTTTCCACTCGCGATGTCACTCATGCCTCTCCGCTCACTCACGCAGATCAACCAGGAGGAGAAAGTTATCCACAGAGCAAAATAATAAGAGTTCAAATGCATTTCCGCTCCCCTGGGCGCGGTTGGAACCAATAAATGCAACAGCGAAGCCCAGCTGGCGTGAAGGTTTTAGTTGTAGTTTTAGTCATAGCAAATGTAAGTTTCAGAATACATGTTGTATTCACTCTTGGCCCAGCGACTGGGAAACCGCAAGTTTCGTGAGTCCAGTCGTAAGGTTAGCTAGGGTTTGTGCAAGTAGAACCCAGATCTAGCAAGCCAAAAGTTTGAATTCAGCTACAACAATTCTCATTGCTGTTTATTCTGTGTAATAGTGTATCTTTGGTTGTGGCAGCATTTCATGTAGGTGTCAATATAAGTTAGCAGTTTCGTGTGGCAACAGATCATTTCCACCATTTAAAGCTTTGTGTGCATGGTTTAGAAATACAGAAAATACGTTATTGTACACTATCTTGATTACTATTGAAAATGGGTGTCGGTCAACTTCATCTGTAATGCTTATGGATTGTGTGATCTGCGTATAGACGCGTTTTTACTGGGCAGAAGTGGAACTGAACGCTGAATTCGCAGATTGAACAATCAACGGTTTTCATGATTTAGTTACTTTTTGCTGCAGTACGTACAGAAGATTATTACGAAATGTACGGATGATTCATTCAGACGAAATTTCGAGTTTGTCAGAACTTTTCATGCGCAAGATTGAGGAAAAAGTAAAACAGTTGGTCCGAAACAGTGACACTCTTGCAGATAAATTTTGCACCAATTGGCGCAGATTTTATTTAGAAAAGCATGAACTATCAAATAGTATCCTCAAGATAAAATCCATGGATGGACTATTAACTCTGAAAAAGACAGAAAAATCTTTACACAACCTATGTAAAATCTTTACACTCCACATTTATAAAAATTATTAGGAAGCACCGCTTAAAATCACCGGAAGAAATTAAGTATGAAGGCAACAATTTCAGCAATCAATCGCCTCGAAAACTTGTACGTATACCATGACATTTTTCCTCATTTTATTGGCAGTGGTCTTTATCTCATCAAAACGCAGTTAACTGTCTATTTCCATCACGCATGTTCACGAATGATTTTAAACAGTGTTTCTCTTTTCAATTCGTGTTGTGATACCATTGCACAGTCAACAAAGTAAGCTAAACATAAAGTCCAAAATGGCAAATATTCTGACTGATTCTTCGAAAACCTGGATATGATTTGAAAAAGTATCAATTTCAATTGAACCTTACTGCTTCAGGTTTAAGGTTAGTACAGTGGCAAATGTTACAGTTCCATTTGCTTTTTTCATGTGAAAACGCTCATAATGAAATCTTAATGCAATAAATCTCAGACTTTAATTTTACCCTTAAACGTTCGACCAGTTTCTCGCAGCAATGGTCTCAAGTGCAATTTACGTTACACAGTTTTTTTATAAGGAAAATGTTAGGTACCTGGTGTAGACCTGTAGGGATCCGATTTCTCTGATTCTAGGGACCCCATTTTCTCTGATTGTAGGGAACCGATTTTCAATTCTAGGGACCCCATTTTCTCTGATTGTAGGGAACCGATTTTCAATTCTAGGGACCCGAATCGCGTCCCTGAAACACCTTAAAAAACCTGCGTTACAGCAAACGACCTTAGGAGTAGAAGAGATGTTTGCTGAGAAAAAGGCGAGAAAATTGTTTTTAAAGCAATCGTGATAGTGACATTTGCACCAATTTCTAAAAATGTAGATTGTTTGCACGTTATTTCAGACTGAACTTAACAGTTTTGATTTTTCAAAGTATACCACTTTAAGACCAAGTAACACAAAAAGAATATGATTGCCAGTATTTTTGACAGTGAGTAAAGATGATGGATGTTACTTATTAAATATGCATTTTATAAAAAACTGCTGGTTTTTCACTCGCTATAGAACCACAAAATAAATAAACTGGAAATCAATTTTCTACTAATCGCAAGTTCAACAAAGCAAATTTCTGAAGCAGTGAATTTCAAATAGTAATTTTTTGTTTATTTGGGAAAATCTTATACAATTGTAGCGTATTTTACGAACAAAACCGTAAGTCCTTACCAAAGGAACAAAACCGTAAGTCCTTACGCACCAAAGTAAATCTTGCAGAAAAATAAATAAATGTTTCGATTGCCATTGCCTTCTCGGCAGTCGGTTTCGTGCTGGCACTATTTTTTCAAAGTAACGATTCACGCGGATATCTGAGATACTACATAATCCAGTGACGTAGTCTGCACCGCAACCTTTGAGACTGTTACTGTCAAAAAATCCGAGACAAATACCTCAACGTTAGACAAAGAGACTCGGCTTCCTTTTGTACTTCGTTAAAACTTTCATAAATTTATCAAAACAGTCGTCCAAATTTCCGAACATGTATTTCGTAAAACTTCATACGTTTTTACTACTTTTTAAACTTTTCATCACCAAGGATCAGACCAGCAGCGAAAACGTGGACTTTCAAAGACATGTCCACAGGTCACTTAACGTCGTGAGACCAGAGCCCGACGTTCGATACCGAGACCAAGTCTGGAGGATCTATCACTACATGAATCTTAACATCCAAGAATTATAAGCCCCCAACAGCACAGACAAACTCTGTAATGCTCCTAGCCGCAACAGAGAAACGTCAAGAGTTTGTGCAATGTCGAACATTACAACAAGTGATTTTTTCTCTGATTTTACAAAATCTCAAAAATGTGGTTTTGAAAGGTCGTAATGAAGAAGTTGCTACTTATGGAATAGCATCATCATAAAGAGTGTTAAACGTAGCGTCCCGGAAATGAGGCAGTGGCTTGTAGTCGGTTCACCGACTAAAATTTCCCGAAAAACGTTAATGCGAAAAACTTTTTCCCTACAAGTTTTCTGTACCTGTTGGTACATTATATTTTCCTCTGCCATGTTGCAGCATGCTTCAAACTATATAATTTGGTACTTGAAATGTGGTTCTCAAAAACCCAACTGAAAAAGTACGCTAGTCTGTGCAAAAAAGTGCTGACTCAGTAGTCTGAGCATCTGCCGCAAAGTTCTGAGAATTGGCGTCCCATTCACATTCCAGTTGTTGCTGTCAGCAAGAAACCTCACACACCTAGTTGAGGCCATATATGCAACATACTGTATGGCAAAATATGTTCATCCAAAAACAGTACTTAAAATGAAAAACACAGATTTTCTGCACTTGCCTGGCATGGACGGTACTAATATAAAGGCAGTATACTCGATTCCTACAGTGTGCAATTAACAAAGCACGTAAATGAAATGTTTTTTACCCAAACGTTTAAGTGAATCAGTTATTCATAAATTCTTTAAGACGCGAAGTTACTAGAAACAGTTTGTTGATTTTATATATACTGCATTCAATGTGTTTTCTATAACATAATAAACTTTATTTACACACTCAATAACAAAGAAATATAATTTCATTTGTGTTGTTAAAAATGTCGGAACTTCTTTGCCCAAATTTTTTGAAATTTTGCTTAAATTTTCGACAAATCAAAACTTCTGGGGGTGCGCTTGCCCCCTGAACCTCCAGCTCCTACACCAATGCATTCACCGGCGTGCCACGATTATTGGCTCTTTGTTGCAAATTTCCGCTGAAAAGAGATAAAATCTACCAGAACATAAAACAACTTTGCATGACGTTTCATTTGAAAAGGTGAAGTTACTGCAGGAGTTAAAAAGATTCTGGGTCAAAGCGCAATCTCTAAATTTTTGAAAGAAACGCGATATCCAAAAAGTTAGTTTTAGATATAAATTTATGCAGGAGATTGTGGCGGACGACGTATATGTAATCACTGAGACATACATAAAATCACCACAAACAGAAAGCACGTTCAGGGCTGCCCTTATGTAAATGGAATGCAGTGATCTCGATGAGTGGCTTCGAATGTTAATTGCGAAGGTGGTAAATGGTTGAATGAGCTTTCTGGGTTCTCGCGACGTAGAGTGATCTTGGTGGGTGAACTCCATTGCTCTCTGAACCTTTCGAACTTCCGCAGTCTGACTGCAAGAACAGTCACGTGCATGGCTGAAATGCTTTGCCACCAATACTAACTTAGGTTTGACAAAGCATTTCAAACTCAGTCTGTGAGTATTTTGTACAGAGCAACATCTTGAACTTCAATATAACGTTGGATCGATCCAAGATTAAGACATTCCTCGTTCTCCGAGTCGTTGCTGCCTAAATCCAACAGCAAGAAATGGCGAGCATGAATTATTGATAAAGCTAGAACAGGAGCAAATGCGTCCTAACAATGAAACAGCAGTTTGTTTTACATTTATCTCTTTTGACAGGAACTTTGCTTGCTGGTCTCACCTACGTATTCTTGCTCAGAACAACGAACTTACATTAGACTTGTTTTCCTGAGGCTTTGCTGATAATACACAGCTTTTATTTTCGTTGTATTAGCCTATTTGTTTAAAAACTACACCTTGATTTTGTACTATAAAAACAAGAAAGTTGATGAAGAGGTGGAGTTCCTCGTAAAAGTTCTAAAATATTGTGAAAAACATTGGCATTTGAAATCTGCATATCGCGAACCTTTTACGGTCAAAGCTAATTTTAACTACGAACGCCAAAATTGTTACTGCATATATGCAAATTATAATATTCTCAATCAATATCGCGGACTGTCTATCACAATGAATCCTTTCCCAGATAAGAATCAGACACTAAGATCTTATGAAGGATATAGTTCACCTGCTACGTAAACATCATCAGCTCATTGCGGATTGAGAAAATCATAGTTTAATTATGGAAACCGCCAAGAGAGCTTTCCATGCGTTTTTTGCTTTTGTAATCTTGCTTCCACTTTAATATTAAAAGCAATCAACCTTCCGTACCAAGAATACGAGCAATGCAACTTCAAAAAGGCCAATGCAAAAGAAATTCACACTCGAATAGCAAAAACTGTTTTGTTGCTTTTGAATATGGGTGTAACAAGAATATCAGCAGATCGATAAGGAACGAGTTGCGCATCACTTTCTTGTGGTGGAAAGATCAATACATTTCTGCAAAGAAGGAGGCCACTGCGGTAGAGAAGCGCGAAGCAGAGCAGCACTGCGTGCGCTTTGACGTCAAAGCAGCCGCGCATTACTTTGTTCAGTAAGTGGTAACATAAGAGTCCGTGCGCTTTGGTTTCTTGCAGGGATGGAAGGTTGAGGCAACTGATGTTTGTGTTGCAATGCCTTGTTTCGTGTAAAACTCATCAAGTGCTTCTTGATTCTTGGAAATGTTGCTGTAATCAAACGTAAACAAAGTTTGCAATTTGGTAAAACTACGGATATAAAACGTAAAACTTGTTGATAACCTTATCTAAAATTAGGCAAAAAGATTCACAAAGTACGTTCTGCTGTTTGTAAATTTAGCCACAAACACTTAATGCTGTTTCAAATTATAATTAGAACACCGCCGTACGATATAGTCAGTCAAAATATTAATTGTTGACCAGTCTTAAAACAAAACGGTAACTGGTGGGTGGGTTTCCTGCTAACTGTTGGAGGATTGTTTAGCTTTTGCTAAAGAGGGAAAGATGTTCTGATGACGTATTGCTTGATAAAAGCCTTGATGAGTGGAGAGCGGATGCATTTAAACCAGTGGTTCTCAAACGTTTCCTGGTCTAGTAGTGGTTGGTGTTTTTTTTTATATCTCTGATTTACCACCTATTGCAGAAGAACTCATGGCTCAAATGTATTTGTGAGTACTACAACACAAATGAATATAAAAAAAACAATTGAATGCGAAGACTGCAACAGTTTTTTCTCCACGAGCTGGTCACTGCGGAGTACAATCTCGTTCACAGTGCATTGGAAATCATGTCCAAGTGCATCAGATCGTCCCGACGTTTGGACTTGTTGGTCATCATGAACAATAGCAGATAAACAAATTTGTTCAACACATCAGCTGCATGAATTAAGTAACCGTTGGTAACTTTTGATTACAGTGGATTCAATATTGCAAAGAGATTTTTAGCTTGCGACAACTGTAGTAATAGACTCCAATATATGTCTGACATTTACCTTTGTACATGACATGGAAGCTCTTCGCGTGCCACCTGGAAAGCCTGAGCATATCGCAATTTGAGAACCACTGGTTTAGACAGTTACCCAGACACAATCGATCTATCAGGGTGTAGAGAAGTGGGAAGACTGAACGCGCGATCAATCGCACGTAGATTATTGTCAGTGCATTGAAGGAAGGCCGGGATTTATGGAAGCCAATGAACTAATTTTGATCAGATGACAGAGAGAAATTTAAACGGTTTAGTAGGAACTGCTTACTGTGAAAATGAAGGTGACAGGCAAGGCTCAAGCTTTGTAACGGTGAAAGGTCTTTATCACAAAATAAGGTCACAGAACCTTACGAAAAATGTGAGAGTTTTATCTGAGATGTAATAGAGGATATTTGTAGCAAAAGTGTAAAGAAAAATTGTATGTCTTTCTAATGTCAGCCACAAACCCATAGTGTTCTGCTTGCCGCGCACAATGTATTTTTAAGCTACTCAGACCTCGTGCAGTTTGATCTGTATCATGCAACTTTTTGAGACTTCGTCAATGATGAAGATCATTTCATGACTAAGCTTAGATCTTCATTCATAGTGAAAGCTATGATTTGAAACTTTATCCATGATTAGAGTCAAAATCGTGAAGATTCAAAACTGATGAGTCGGAAAATAAGGTGTTCCGTAACTAGTCGAGAATGCCGACAAACAGCCGTGTTGTTCCCCGCTTTATTACAGCTCTTTCAAGAAAGCATTCTATCACTTTATTTCTTGTAAGGTAAAGATGTTTTTGCTGTGGTGTATAACAGGGCGATGAAAGTTCCCTGCATCGTATGAGTAACAGAAACGTGGATGGAAATTACAGTTAAATTGTAAATTAGAAACACTACACTTTTCAAACTGTCACGTGATCCACTGATCAGAAAAATAAAACGAATTCAAAGGCAGTTATTTTCATAATGCACATTTTCTGTTTTTATTTCAACAATGTGGTTTGCATCACCTCTTACTTTTCCTTTCGTATCTCCCGTTGTATTTTCACTGCTTCACAATGAAGAACCTCAGCGTTTCCCTCTAGGTTCTCATTTTCTTTCCGCTGATATTTTGTCAAGGTTAATAAAGTTTTTCATTGTTTATCAACGAGTTAGAAAAAGGGCATTTTAGTTATTACCACACTCTACTTGCCACAAAATATATCTTAAATATTTTTTCTGTTTTTCAGCTGCAATTGGACGGTTGCAAGTATATTAATGAAAATTGGTATACTACCTGGTATGCTGGTGTGAAAATGCGAGATAGCACTGATTAAAAATTTTTGTTTATTGGGAGTAATTTAATAGTAATTGGGATTGCTACGATAACAAAAACACTGACTGTGCTGGCCAACAAGCAGGCTTTTGTTTCGCATGATTCTAGACAGCGAATTTCGACAAGAGTGTTTTAGAAAACCGGCGAAGTTCTTCCCTACAGCGAAAACGTAGTCACTTATTCTTTCTTAAATCAAACTCAAAGGTGGGTGAATCGTTTCCGCAGACAGAAATTTACAGCAGTTTTTCAACGCTTTACAGCACTGCTGTGTGTTTCTTTCGAATATTTATACCTTTTGCTGATGAAGCCACGAAAGTGTTACTTACACTTTGACAGGGACAGACAGGGTACCAACAGTAGCGTAACTAGAGGTTTGATCCAGGGGTCAAACTGTAATGAAGGGGCCCATTGGCCACCGTTTGGGATGCAATAATTAGTTCCCAAAAAATCACACATTAAATAAATATGGGCTTAAGTCTTCGCTTGTTCGCGCCAGATATATGTGGGTGTAAGTTTTCGCGCACACCCCGTTCGTTATGAATCGCACATTCAACGACGAGCTAACCGAGAGGTCGTACCAAATGGTACTCGAATAAAACAAAAATGGTTATTTATAGCGCAATACAAAGCAGGTGTTACTGTACATTATAAACACAATCAACACAGACATGCGCGTCCGCAGAAAATATTCTGCAAAGTCGACATTTTGCTTGTCCATTTCAGGCTGCTGACGATGCAATGCAAATGGGGCGTTCACATGGGTACGCGGCTTTTCAGTCTGGCCGATTCGGTCTGAGCCGTTTCGGTCTGGGCCGTTTCGGTCTGGGCCGTTTCGGTCTGGGGACGTTTCGGTCAGACTATGAAATCTTGCAGAAATCTTACATGTTCACATATTAATGCAAACATACTTAAATCAACGAGGAGTTTTATTTAAAAAACTACAAACAAGATCCAACAGTTAATCAGCATCAACATATGATTTTCATTATAATCAGCAAGCAAATTAAATCATGATCGACATTTTGCAATTAAATACAAATTCTTCAAAGTCATAATTACGATTAAGATTTAATTGCAATCATGACTCTTCAAAGTGTGTTGGTATAGCACCAGCTATAGTGACATTTCGCCTGCCTATAATCATTTAAATAAACGAATGTAATAAATTGTTTATGTACAGAAATGTCGTGACCGAAATGTCCCGTGACCGAAACGGCCAGACCGAAACGACTCAGACCGAAACAGCCAGACCGAAACAGCCAGACCGAAAAGTCCTGTTCCGGTTCACATAACGCTTTACCCTGTCTACACCACAAAGAAAATGACCCCCATGTTACGACAACAGTCCCAATGCGCTTCGTTTGCAGCAAGGTTTCTTTTCACATAGTATAAAATACGTGACTTATTGCTCTCAGCAGTCATTGTCTCGCTGCATTACCTGCCACAGATATCATCTTTCAAAAGTTACATGCGGCAAAACGCCTACTGGCGTAACTTGAAGTGAACCTTTGTTGCCATGTTAATGTAACGAAATAAAGGCCAATTTTAGAACTATCCGCTCCCAAATTTCGCAACCTGCCTCTGCAGGCAATAGCGGACATAAGTGAACCGCTTGCCCAAAATTACATGACACCACAACAGTGAACCCGGCTCTTGCGCATTGTGAGTGTCATATCGGAAAATAAACCGTCATTGCAAGAATTAAGTCAATTAAGCTGCTGACTTCAGGTTTTCTAGAAATTTTTTATTCTTAGTCCTAGTTTCCAGGTGGCGGCAAACTCCCCTTTTTACCCCCTTGCGGACACTCATGAACACAGGGGAATGTTAAACACTGAAACAGCGCACCAGCTATACATACTTTCACTTATCATCAAATAGTAACCCAGCAGTCGGAAGAAATGAAGACATTTTAACATCAGGTACTCTGAAGCAAATGGCTAAAAATGTCGGATGGAGATGCTCAATGGCGTACAAAACCATGGAAATTGTTTTGATTAAGGTATCAAATGTTTTTGTGAGATATTTTTAGCTTGAGGCGGGCAACCATTTGTTTTCATTTAATTTAAAGCACGATTTGACGGTTGGTGTTAATTATAAAATCAATTTAATTACGTATTTTGCTTGCGCATATCCTCAACATGGCGGGGTGAAAGAGTAATCACAAGAAAATGCCACTAAACACTGACTACTTTTTCAAGATATTAATTAAAACTGAGCAATAGCGTTGAGTATACTAGTCATAAATGTGAACTTTTCAGTTACTGCTACATGTGTTTTTTATTTTAGTTGACTTGTAAACTGAACATCTCCGTGGACATAGTTGTCGAAAATCAGGTATCAAAATTGCTGACCTAGAACTTCTCACGGAGCGTCTATGGCGTTAGATATTTCCTAGGTTAACATGTGGCCTTTTAAATTATATCAGTTTTTTGACGAAATATTCAAAAAAATTGCAGCGGCAAAGGCAAGAAAACTTTGTCTTTGAAGTTGGATAATGGCTAGTAGGCATTACAGACGGACCTGTTTCAGCTGAATTGTTGTTAGTAGGGGTGATGGAAGCAGCAAAAAATTATGTCGGCTTTCTGGACCTTGCAACAGAACTTTGAAGTTGCTGTTGTACTTTCTCTTTACGTTTTTGAACACCAGGTTTCTTATTTGCTTCTACTTCGTATATTTATGTTGCACATATTCGTATTTCGTTGTCAAAACTGCAATCTGTACTGCATAATCAAGATTACAAAGATCACTAAGTAAAAAATGGGATACACACCAAAATTTTTTATTGATAACGTTAGTGCCAAACTGCCATGTAGAGCGTTCGCACAATACTCAGAAAAGATTGAGAAATGATAATGAATCCGGATGTGGGATGTTTATCAGACGACTCCTGACAAATATTGCATATTGCTCAAAGTAACCAGCGGTTCCAAAAATGTTTCGAGTGTGACTGAAATCTGAGTTTGGTGGACATCTTGCGACCTAACCCTCAAACAGCGTTTGTCAACATGACAAAAATGTTGATTGTATGGATGATTTTTGGCAGTAGGTTGCCAAGTTCGTTTTCAATATCAGCACTGTACTCTTTTCTCAAGTACCTATGCTACACTACAAACAGACAAGCAGACAAGCTTGAAAAATACAACTCAGGTTTAGGTTTTGATCGCCTCGGCGCAATCCATTTTCAGACCTTTGGAGAAATTGCAACCCTTGTTTGGGTCGCGACCCATACTATGGGAACTACTGGCTTAAACGCTGAAACCTGTTTCAATTTGCAGATTTGTATCACTTAATCTCATACTTCACTTCAAAACATGGGCGCAATTTGGTGGGGGACACGGGGGACATGTCTGCCCCACTTTTTTAGATGGGGGGGACATAATATGCCATGTCCCCCCCATTTTTTTCTCTTAGGGTTTGTATTCCGAGAAGTTTCAAAACTTAATGTGACGTTTGTCACGTTTTGTGTGAAGACTTTTTCATGTTAGATGTTACACATAGCCACGTTGATGTTGAAACAGAGTTTGGCTTGGTGTCACTGATTCTGATATTTTTATAAATTTTTACTTCAAAAATTATTTTTAGCATTTTGCAAGTTTCTAGAGATCGCAAAAGATTGTTAACTGCCTCTATCCGACATTTATCCAGTGTGGTTTACTGTAAGAAAGGTCACTGTCTTGAAACAGTGAAATTTAACGGCTGCTCACGTGAGAGCCCCAGCCGATGCGGGGATCAATGCAAGACCTGGGCGCAGGGCCCCTCTGAGCAGTGATTTTATGACGTCATCGTGTTTAGTCAACCGTGTTACGATCGTGGTAGAGCGCAGATATACAGTGCAGCACTAACACGAGAATTGAGCACGTTTGCTAACGTTAGAGAGGAAATTTGCTAGTTCTGACAAGAGCGTTCTTTGTTAACAATGAAATTTATATGGCGTTTCTACTGAATTCTCAAGTGCAAGGTGTATCTGGCAAAAATGAACAATCTACCCTAACACCATGGCACGGGGCCAGTGGCGAAACTAGCACATTGGGCCAGGGGGGTTAAATCGCTGTTGTAGGGGCCCGTGTTAAAACCGTAAAGTATATGACGTCATCGTGCTCATTC
>JGI24021J15306_10008243_pt1 | contig 12804 bp, 12 predicted proteins | sample Ectturendosymbi1_FD_15306 | JGI IMG/M metagenome (IMG submission 15306) | reverse complement strand
CTGAAAAACACTGCAGTAGACAAAAAGTTTTTATTAGCGCACGGCCGCCATAACTTACATTTTAAAATTCCATGTGCACAACCGCATAAATTTTATCGCATGCCGCATGCTGTAGACCTTGTTGTGCGAGCACTTATGTTGAACCGGCACGCGCATGTTGTATTTGCCCTTCGGTCAAGGTTGATGGCGTTGTGCCACGTTTCGGCAGGCGATTGGCTGTTGATTGATGACGCGAACTTCTGCTCTCCGTCGGTGCTCGACCGATTGAACGCCCTGCTCGAGCCGCATGGTGTCCTCAGTGTGACCGAACGCGGATTGATCGATGGAAAGATTGTGGAAATCAAACCGCATCCAAACTTCAGGTTAATTGAACGTTTTGCTTTTATTTTCGACGCAGACTGTTACATAGTTATCCATACCACAACATTCGCCGTGATGATTAGAATGTGAAAATATTTTGCACGTGGCTTTGTCGCCACAGCATTTGAAAAATGCACGTTTTCTTCAAACTCGACCGGAAGCTTACTAGGTGTTGATCTCGTTTTAGATTGTTTGGACAATAATAGACATTGTTTTTCTTCGAAGCAATGTTTTCAAAGGCGTTTTGAAATACCGAAACGGTCTTTCAAATGTTTCCAAACGTCTCTCAAGATGCAGTAGAACCTCACCACATAACCAGGGCCGACGAGCGAAATTTTACAAGGGGGTACGAAGACCGATACCGTTCCCCCTACCTCCTGGGGCACTCGTCGGAAATTGTGCAGCATGTTTGTATAGTACACAGAATGTAGATAAAACAGCTAACATGCTAAGACTTAGAACAAATACGTTAATTGCTACACTGACTTACACTGGGTAATTTTGAGCTTGACTACAGAAGAGCTTAGCATGTGCACTTTCATCCTCCAGGGCCCCACTGCCTAACAGGCCAGGGAAGGCCTCTTGTACACCCCTGTGATGGTCCCAGCACATAACAACCGCCAAAACACACTCAAATCTTTCTTTACGACCATCTCGGTATTCAGACAAAACAGTTCAGGTCTCTCAAAATGTCCTTGCTCTCAGCAAGACCAAATATGATATAAAACTGCTTCGAAGTGAGTTCAGTGAAGCATCTACCCTATTTTTTCAAACAGCATCTCCATGCTGCAACAGCCTGCCATTTCATTCCATTGCTTTGTCTTATCCCAGATTGATATTCGCTTTGGACCCCCTCTACGGCGACCTCTCCCGGGCGATGAGAAACCGTTGCATTGAGATCCACTTGGTGGCGCCAGACCTGGCCTCCGAGGACGCATTCGCTGCGGACGAGGCCGACCTTGTCCTCCGGTCAAAGTGCGCCAGTTCCAATGAGCGTCAGCTGATTCGCAAACTCACTCATAAGCTGCGACAAGAACCTGGTTGGTTACGATTATATTCGAAGCGTTCCGACGAAGTCAGAGTGATTGATTATTATCAGTTTATGTGTGGGTGTTTGTTCTTTTTATCCACCAAGGCTGGAGCGTGTGGAGCAAAGTTTTGTGCAAATATCTAAGAGAGGGTAGGAGACATAAAATGCTTTTAATTTAAAGTAAGTTGAACTGTTTCTGAATCTGGTGAATTGCTGGGATGTGAATAGGTTAAGAAGGTCAAAGCGTCCACCTGGTTCAAGTAAACATTTGATTGTGCTCAGTTTGAATTGGATATTTCGCATTTCCGTTGCTAAGTAGCAGACGTTGTACCCGCTACGGTTGAATGCGACCATGCCAAGTGTAGCTTGTCATTGATCTGCTGCTACGATTGAAGATCTCCCAAAATTTGATTCCAGTTTAGTATTTATGCGAATCTCGTTTCTCAGCAGAAAATCGAATCTCTGCTATGGCCGCCATCGTGGAACAAGCAAACAGAACACTGTCCATTAACAGAAGAGGCCTGACGCGCGGGGAGGTAAGAAAACAAAACTCCTCTTCGTCTCATTATGATGTAACGCAGTTATTTTCATTCTGAAGCAGCGCGTTAATTTCATGATATAATCCCGCGGTAATCCCTTCAAAGCCACTGGTGCGAGTTGTAGTTTGAACCCAGAGTCGATTGATTTTTCTCCAGGAAGAAGACCCGTCCCCCCATCAAGATTTTCCCCCTTTCGGCAAAATAGCCGTTCCCTGTGTCCGCGATTACATGCTTTGGCCAAGATGGGCCCTTGCTCTGCGCCAAATGGACTTTTTCAATGACCTGAAAGAACCACAGGAAAGGTAAACAGCTCATGCTCTTCTTGATGGCATGCAATTTTTTAAAATATATTTCTTTGTGTAACGCTCTAACATATTACTGCGCAAGGAAATGCAACTTTACGTTTGTTTTTCTCCTCACTAAATACTAAACCCCCACAATGCTGGTTCGCTCTCAGCATGATGTTGTTGGCGTCCTCGGCGTGGTATGAAAAATGTTCCACTATACTTCGATTCAGACCTAACGGTGGTCTTTAAAGAAAAATCTTCACTGAGTATCAGCTTTTCTCATATATTTGCACGTCACTGAACTGCCGGTAACATTCCTGAAAGATCGTTTCTCTGTGTCAAATGATTGCGTCTTCATATTTCGAAAGAGTCGGCATTACTGCAACGTTTTCGTTCTTGCATGTCCACTTGTTTGAGTTGTGATCTTGTTCGAAATTGTCTGATGCTTTTTTGTTAACTTTCCAGCGACTTGGACGAAACAGTGTNCAAACATTTCACTTTGTGCTCGTACCTGAGAATATACTTGGAACACGCTTCACAACTTGACTGGAAGATAAGGATTTTGCTTCTGGAAACATATCTTCCTGGTTTAGAAAAACATTTGGGTCAGTGTCATTGCTTTTCATTGGTTTTCCATCGCAGTAAGAAGCATCGCATTCGTTGAAGCGCTTATGGCAATGTATTTCAAAACAGCATGTTTCGATTATATAACTGACCCTTTATTTCGCGCTAACTTGCCAGACAGTTAAAGCCGTGTTTGTTTTTGTCTTGGTGCAAATTACCGTAAGGAGTTTAGGTTTGATGATCAATAAATCCTATTTTAAAGTATTGTTGCAATATTCCAATATTATTAGCTCCAATAGTCAAACCAACAGTAATAGGACATTTTCTCAAAGTTATCGAAGTAACCACTGCAAGCCGCCGACTCGTTTCGATGCAAAGTCTCTTTTGCTTTCATCTGAATTCTTTTTTATTTCCCATTGTTTTCGTCTTGCAGCGATCAAGAAATCAGATTCGCAGTACGTCTGCCACAACTACGTCAAGCTCTGCCAAGATATCTGCAGTGACGTATTTTCTTGTGACGTTTTGCAGAAGTCATTCGATGGGGTCAGTTCCGAACTTTCTGTCTCCTCAATTTTAATCCAATGCATGAAGTTCGCGACCTTCCAACTCTTCGTTTCTTGCAAAGTTGAATCCAAACTTTGTAAATCGTTTTTCAAGCTTCATAGACGCAACATCTGAATCGATTGCCACCCTCGTAGAACTTCTGTTCTTCTTTCAGCAGATAACTGATCTGAGGAGCTTTCCTTGGGACCCGCGCTGGTCAATGCAGACTCTGCAGTCACACCTGCACGGTAAGCGTCTCTGAACGAAATCTCACAAATACGATACGACACACGCGAACTCATAGTCTTTTACTTCCCGTTCAACTGTTGACGAACATTCACTGCATGCGGTCCTGTGTTGCTTGGTAACGGATGAATCTTGTTCCTGATTTGCAGGTTCGGAGTCACGTGACTTTACTTCACAACGATCGATGGCGTTTTACGTCACTCAACGCTTCTGCACCGACGCGGCGCGTTCCAAGTTGCAACGGTCTTCCGGAAAGAAGCGGACTTCGGCAAAGAAGTTCGTAACCGACAATGCCGCGGACTTGTCCGGCGGAATGTTCGGCCCCTATCCTATCTATTACACGAGCTGCTTGAAACGTTCTACTAGCAGCTAGATGATTGTTTGTGTTGCTGAGAGTCGCCAAAACAGGGGATTTGCAAAAAACGCCTCAATCTATGTCATACAAGTGTAAAGTGGGCTGTCAGGATTCAGTGTGTCGTACTACTAGGCAGTTACTTGGTGTGGACCGCATGGTGGTAGCAGAGCGCCGACGATGCATTTTTTGAGCTGACTTATGGTTAGACTAACCCTGATACCCTAATTCGTGCGGACAATCACACCTGTCTTTGCAGGGCTTTGAAGACCGCCCCCGCCCCCACCCTGTCCCTGGCAAAAGCCTTTCATGACAATGCTGTGCAATTGTGCGACCTGCCTCATCCCGTACTCTCTTCCACTTACGAGTTGTACGAAGCCTGGTACGTAGACAACGACCTCTATGGTTGTTTGTTTGGAAGCTTTGGGTAGCAAACTTCCCTATTATTTACTTACAAATGTGTTTTCGTTCTTTCCATCAAGGACTTCAATGAGAAAGATCGGCAATATATCTTTTTCTGAGCGTGGAACACAAATAACTCATCTGAAGTTCGCTTGAGTCGGAATAAAGCTTGAACGAGTTAATGCTATTTAACTTTTATTTTGTTGTGTTGACACAACGAATGCCAAAACTAAACAGTATACTGGGACGAAACAACACTTGCGAAATATGCTGGAATAGTTCTTATTGGGTGCAAGTATCCAGTTGCACTCTCTTAGATGTTCTTGCAATTCGGACAACCCACCTATGGAGTCAGGCTGCTTGTTTATTCCGTTAATGACAGAAACGATTACTTGGGGTTATGTATGTTACCGATGCAGCTTCATCTTGACTATTTTTCCGAAAAAATCAAGTAACAACGGTTATTTGACAGGCATACTTTATGGACTTGGACGTGATGTTGGTTTTTGCACGGTTTGAATATTTCGCCGAAACTTTAATACGGATTCTCTGATTATTGAAGCATCACTTGTTGGCTTTAGTCCCACAAAATGTTTTTCTTTATATTGCAGGAATTCATTCCTTACGTCTAATTGCAAGTCCTTACGTTTTTCGATTTCATCTGAACGGGACCTGATGAGTTGCCAACTGCTGGAACGACAAATAACAAGTATTTGGAGGTGATTTTGCGACTTTAATTTTTTTTGACGGCAAGGACTTCTCTGAATCGGGTCGTAAACAGTTCGTCGATCTTGCAACCAAACTATTAGTGCATGAGCACTCCGTGTAATCGATTATCCCCGATGCAGGGCGACTTGCTAGCTACATCTTTCGTTAAAGTGTTCACAGTTCTGTTCAATAACGTAAATTTGCGAAGTTGTCGCAAGCCTTGACTGAAACTAACATGTTACCAGCTGCATGGCAGTGCGGTCTGAACAGTGCTTTTGTCCTTGTTTGTTGGCGCGGCCAACATTCATTCTATAAAATGAACGCTTGGTTCGCATGACAACCCCCGCACTTCGTACTCGAACCACTGACCTTTCGAACGTCTCGGGATAACAATTTATTGCGCGGTATAACTGAAGGAGTGGTGCGAGATTGACAAATTTATTACGTACTTGCATTCACCATCACGCTTGCCTGATAACTTTGATTTAAAGTCTTAACTTTTCCATTCACAATATATTTGTGACTGTTGTTCAGGTACTACGGGAACACCACATTCTCCCTGTTGCCGTACACTGTGCGCCATGTGTACCTTCGCAAAATCATCAGGAAACTGGTCGGGATTTTGACCAAACCCCTCCAAGAAGCGCCTCAAGATTTCGCGAAAATCTCAGAACTGCTCGAAAGGATGAATCGCGATCTTCAGATCGCCGATGCGAGTGTCAGGGAGGAGAAGTTGGGAGGACGCTTGCGAAGGGCGATGTGGCCTTTGTCCGGGTACAAGACCCAGGAATCGTGCCACCTGGCCATGGGTGTGAACGGGGCGATCGCGGCGATGGTGACGTATTGCGCGCACGCTTTCGACGAAAACGTTGCGACGTCACTGACCTGGGATGACGTCACCGGTTTCAGTGGAAAAGCTGCGGAAGTTCTGTCGCGAATCAGAGGCGATTGTGACGTCACTGAAGCCCGCGAAACCGTTGTCGAACTGCAGTGGTTTTTGTTGCGTCACGGTGTCATCACCGCGGAGCAATTTTCAAGCTGGTGCGTTTCCGTGACGGCGGACGACGCACAAACTCCGGCCATTGATACCAAAGACAACGTCACCTTTGGCGTAGGCCCCACAGAGAAGCAGTTGTGGCCGCTGCGCGAGACTTTCCGATTAATTTCGCAATTGCGTCACTGCGCGACAGCGGTTTCGAACCCAGGCTGCAGGATCGCGCTTGCACCCATTTATTCAACAGACCTGTGCGGTCATGTCGAAGCTCTGGCGTGTTGCGAACACCCTTTCCGGCTGAAAGCGTATTTTCTGAAAGTGTTTGATCAAATGACGTTGCCGAGTGAAGCAGAAAGCACCTCTGACTGTGACGTCAGGAATGCTCACTCAGGCGAGAAATCAGCTGTTTTGCTTGATCGTCACAAACAATTCACTGGCGGCCGCTCCACCAATCCTGTTCTTTCTGTTTCAGTCGCTTCTTTGATTGGTGCTCACCGATGCGTGATGAAGAAACACGAAAAATCATTTAAATTAGACAATTTGCACAGTGAACTTTTGAGCTTTTTTGATGTAAACCTTAAAAACGCCACAGCCAAGTCAGAACAGTTGCTCAATTTGCAAAGGTTATTATGGGTCGACGCAGTCAGCCTGTCGCACGTGGTGACGCCAGCATGTCCTTTGACTCCACAGCTATCTTTCGCTGTGACGTACATAATGGAAGTGCTGACGTCATTGATCAATGACGTGATTTCGTCAGACAAAGCCGGTGTCTTGTATGGAAACATTGATTTCCGCACTACGTGCCAGCGCATAACAGAAGGCATCGCATTTTTCAAATCTTCCACAACTGATACACAATTGGATTCGAAAATCTGCATCGCGTTGGGCAACCTTTCCTGTGCTGCTGTGGCAGCTTTGCAAAAAACGCCACCCGAAGCTTCTTCAACATCGAGTTGGGCGGGAAACGTCATAGAATGCTTGAAGCACTGCACGGATGACTTCTTGCACGTCATGCACTTGTTGCTAGGCGACAACCAGGAAAGCTGCCCACGGTGTTGTGCTGAAGTAAGTTGTTGTGGTGCACATTTTATTGCCGCCATATTAAAGACGACAAGCAGTCCACCTCATCAGAAACGTAGTTGCTGCTATTTTTTGAAGTGTTTTTAGTTTTGCTAGCTTCGTAGTTTACTGGCGTCTACGTGTAGGAAGGTCACGAGTGACCGTGCATATCACACGATCTCGTTAATAGTAGAGTTTTTTTCTTTTCATTGACGTTTATCATGAAGCAGCATTTTGTGATGTTCGTCGCGGACAACGCATGAATGTTTTTTCTCCATTAGTGTTTTCGGATTACTTTGCCTGGTTCCTTCCTTCCAACCCACTCGGTTAAATTAATACGATTTCATAAGTATTGCTTGAGTCTTGCATCTTGAGTTTCTCTGCGTTCAGCAACTTTCAGTTATACCTAAACTAGCAACAGCCTATTTTGTTTTCATCCTTTCGCCCCTCTCCCCATACTTCCCACCACACGAACTTACTCTGATCTTGTGCAGGAGACGCTCAAAGACGTGACGGAGGTTCTTCTCTGGAAATCTCTGGGCCGGACCCTGGTTTGGTCCGGTCTCGTCCACCTGGCCATCATCACCCCACAAAACTGCATTGACCCTGTGGACTTGGACCAAATAAAACTCCAACTCATAACCGAGGCCGTAAGACGTGTTTTTTACGAAAAATCCTGCGACGAATATCAAGGGAGAATTATGTTATAAACGTTTGAATATGTCACTCAAAAGACACTTATCCAACTGCCCTTGTTGAAGTTCCATCTTCGCGAATTAATTCGCGAAATAATAAACGGTTAAGCACCACCTTCTCCTTTTCTTAGCAATACGCTAAAATATATTCTGCAATGTTGAAATATACTCACTGTTGGCTGCAAAACTATTGTAATTGACTGCGGCGTTTTGCCCTTGGTCGAACGTTTACTTTGAGTAAGTCGAAGCTTTCATGAAAAACAAGTTTTAATGTACTGTTGTGCAGCTGTGTTGCCTCGACAGATGCGAAAAGCCGTCCTCCAGCTGTGTTTAAATGATTTGATTCACTGATCCAGGAACAAACACGATGTAACTGTCAAGGCTTGATAACGATTTTCGTTTCAGATTAATCTCCAAAAGTTGGATGAGACCGTTCGTAATCGCTTCTACCGAAGCATGACCGGACGACCTTTGACCCGACCTGTCCCCGACAGCAACAGCAGAGAGATGGTTCCAGGGGTCATTGCTCACCCCCGCGTGGCAGTGTCGTTGGATCATCTGACAGAAGTTGAAAAGAAACTGGTCAAGTTGGAAAATCGAAGCGCGTTTTATAGACCGGCAAACGGATCGGTTAGCTGTTGTTTTTTGGTTTGAATGTTTGAAAGCTTTTTCCTTACATTTGTCCAAAATATTTATTGTTTGCGATGTGAGGCCGACATGATTGACTTAACTTCTGCAAGGATTGTAAACCACACAAAAATATATTGAGACAGTGGCCATATACTGAAAAATTTGTCTACTCAAACAGGTGTAACGTAACTTGCATTTTAAGTTAAATGTATTTTATAATGCGTTAGCGGGTACGTCAATAAGACGGCGGTTATATCCTTTCTTCGCGTTAGTTAACTTACTACATCTTCATTTGCCCACAGTTCAGCAAGCTCCACCACGAATGTTCCAAATTTGTGTCATCAATTGCAAGCGTGACGTCAGTAGAATCGGCTTTGCAAGCGGCTTCTTCGTTATCAGTAGGTGTTTGGGATTGTTCTTCAAGTTGTTAGTCGTTAATTCTGTTTGAATGACCAGTGAAAGTAATCCCACTTCCACGGTAAACAAATCATGATTTGCTTTGGAAAANTTCTTTTTTACGGTGATTGCAATTAACTGGACTTTTTTTAAAACTGTTTTCGTCCTTCATAACTTTGCTGCATTACAGATGGAAATCGTTTATAAAAAGCTGTTCAGAAGATGTTAATAAATTACTGTTTGGAACAGTCACCACCGCTAGGCTGCACCTCACACTTGACCGACATTTTGCCGTTTCTTTGCGACTTACAACAAGATTGTTACTTTTGCGTGTCACTTTACAGTCCATTGTTTGTGTTCGCTTCTTTTCTTCTCTGCTTGTGCCAACCTCAGTTGTACACAAGAGTGGACAAGAGCTATTTGTTGCAGTCAACTTCTGATGCTCTGTCGAGTTTATCCGCCAGCATGGAGGCTTTCTGCGACGGTCTCTGTAGAAAATATCCTGAGTTTCCCGACTTTGTTGAACCAATCAAGATGGCTGTGTCGAAACAGGTTAGAACGCCTGACGTTTTCACGTTATCCGATTGGAGCAACTGCCTGGCACGTGATCCGAATTGTTACGATCGACATGTCATGTTACGTCACAAACGAAACAGAAATCAAATGGTTAAAAGACAATGCCAGTTAATTACATGGTGCGCTACGACTGTCAACTGCAGTTCAAATCCTTCAGGTTCGGCGTGCCAACTAGCATCGTGCAAACGTTAAAAAAGAAACCTTTCTCACGCGTGTTGTGTTGTTTTTGTCGCAGTTGTGCTACGGTTTGAATTTACTGTCAGCTGCTTCGAAAATATCGTCTGCCCACCGCGCCGCCACCGAAACCTCAGCCCCCACTGTGGAGGAGTCCGTGGCCGCTTTGATGAGTGCCGCAGCTCCGCCGGCAGATGGCGCTACCGAGCTACTAGCCACCGATGACGTGCTGGTGAAGTTAATGCGTGAGTTGCCATTGAACGTAACTGATGTCGGTGTTCGTTCTGATGAATGGAAATTATCGGCAAAGTAACGCTCCAGCAATCTCCGGTATCCGCTATGTTTTGTTGCGGTGCTGATGAGCGCAACACTGATGGTGAAACACTTCGTCTGTTTTTTTTACAGAAACCCGGGATTCATCTCTACCACCACATTTCAAAGCCAGGTTGGTTGCTCTTGAATTATTTTTGTTTGTTGTCCGGAAAACATTCTTAAAACGTAGGCTCGTGAAAAGTTGTTTTTTCTTTATCTGAACCAGTGAACTTGTGTTTTTCGTTAACTGGCGACGGTTTTACGAAGATTCAAGACCCACTCGTCTCTTGCAAAGTCATATCACACGTCGGGTTGTGACAAGAAAAAATTATTTACATCAAACGAAGACCTTGCTGGATATTTGGCTGTGTCGCAAATTTTCTATCACTGCTTTATCCGGACAATGTGTCATTCTGTAAAAATCGCAAACTGCATCTGCCACTATCGCCAAAGTGGCACCATGTACCAAGTATTTTAATGTGGAAAAGTGCCACCGTGTGCGTAATGTCACGCTGTGCGTATAAAGTGCCGCCGCGTGCAAACTGAGTGTGCCGCAGTGTTTAGCGCCAGCCACCAGTGGTGGGAAAAGGAATCAAAGTGCCGGAAGAAAAGGTCCTGGAGAATGCAATTGTCGAAAAGATCAAACGTTGCGCCTGAGACCATGTCACTGCTGTCAAGTAACTTATCTTTGTTTTTCAGAGTCCTTTGCAAACTGGTGTTGGATGTCTTCACCAAAGCATCAGTGAATGGAAGTTTTTCTGTTACGGACGGTTATTTCACCAATCTGCTCCAGTGCATTGTGACGTTGTGGAGTGAGAAACGGGAGCAGGAGGAAAAAGAGTAAGTTCGTTTTCAACAACGACATTCCATTTCAAAACATTAGGANAGTATNTGTGAAACTTCAATGATTTGTGCGAGCAAACAAATCACCTCATGCAAGCACCTGATCTATGCGNAGCCNCACACACATGTGATCAACATTATGCTTCCCTTATCTTCTTCACAAATTTTCAACGGCGCGGNAAACGAACAAGATACTATTTTTTCAAATATTTTTTCAGATATTTGTATGACGAAGTTATTTTGTGTAAACGCTTATACTTGAGCAGGTTTTTTTTAAGGAAAATGTTAGGAACCCGGTATGGATCTCAAGGGACCCGATTTCTCTGATTCTAGGGACCCGATGATAAGTATGGTTAATGTGTTGTTCATGTATGATACGTATCGTTATACTTCAAGCCTAGATCGGTGTGATATTAACTGACCCACACGTGGATCGGTGTGATATTAACTGACCCACACGTGGATCGATGTGATATTAACTGACCCACACGTGGATCGGTGTGATATTAACTGACCCACACGTGGATCGGTGTGATATTAACTGGCCCATACCTGGATCGGTGTGATAACTAACTGAGCGATACCAGGACAGACGTTGTCCCGAATTGAAGACTGTAACAAGCATCTTTGCTTTCAGGGCATCTGAAAAGGCGTCGCTGTTTAAATACAAGGCCGAGGTCCACCAAGGTGACCAGGAAAATGAGCAAGAAGAAATCGACCAGCTTTTCCCAGTCTTTGATGAGGTTCTTTCTTAGATTGTGTTTTGTTCTTTGCCACTTCAACCGCAAGATGTCCCACTTGCTTCGTGAACGTCATCGCGATGTCTTCCTCACTTTATAGAACTTTAAAACTTTACGTTGTTTACCCAAAAACCTTTTGTTGTCGGCGGAAGTGTGCGTCATAAACTCAACCTAGATGGAAGTCTGCTTAATTGGCTAAGAGCAACTGTCATTCCATGCCATGCCAATTTATCAGACGCAGTAACATCCACTTGCGATATGTGTACCGCGGTAATCATGAAATCTGCACAAAAATTGAAAAAGGCCGATACAAAATGTGCAGAGGTGGTTTTGTGGCTAATTTCTCCACTTCTGTGGAAATAAATTTCAAAGATATGTTTTCCCGTTATCCGTCGCAGCACAGAGGCTTTTGTGTTTTGCGAAAGGATTTCGATGACCTTCAAGACTCGACCGAGTTCGACTCGACCAAACCTCGTGCATTCAGCGCTCATCAACCAGACGACAAGTCGTTGGAAGTCCTGTTCGATTTAACTGTCTTCGTCCACACAAACATAATGACAGGCGCGAGTGGGAGGAGGGCCGGCCGTGAATCTGAATTACGTCATGAATCGGGTGAGACACGCTGATACCTTGAACGTTACCTGGACGTTTATTGAACGTAACTACGACGTTTAACTCTTTTTTTGCAACAATTGAAGCTGGCAGATGCATTAACGCTATCGAGACCTCTTCTCACGGCTGATTCAATATTGTCGCCATGCATTCGTAAAAAACGGAATTTGTATCCCAACTCATTTTTGAACTTCTTAAACACCGTTTGCTTTTGTGCAACGTTTCCTAATACGCGTCATTGGAATTGCGTGCCTGATCATCATGTGCTGCCTGTTCAGGTTGAAAAAACTTTTTTCGTTTTCCTGTGTAGATCGGAATCAATCTTTCGAAGATAACCTCCCCCACTTGCTGGCCCACCACATCTGCACCCCGATCGTCAGTGATTTGTTTCCATGGTTACTCGGCGGCAAACTCGATCACGTGATGCTGACCAATCATCTTCGAGTGATAAAGATTGTCAGAGACGCTCTGCAAGATGGCGCTGGTGAGCCGCGAATGTATCTTTTGACGCATCGATGTGCGAGAACTTATGTTGTGCAGTTCGAGAAGCGAGAACACTGCTCTGTATAACGACATGGCAGAAGTGTTGTTTTTCTACGATTTCACCAAAAATAACGTGGTCGGTTGGTGAAAATTTGGCAGTAAATAATATTTTGCTCTATTAAGGCTGTGACGAAACAGTGAAAACGATCATCTGAAAAGCAACTGGTATAGCGCACTGGACATGGGCGTCGGAAAGGGG
>JGI24021J15306_10008242_pt1 | contig 12804 bp, 9 predicted proteins | sample Ectturendosymbi1_FD_15306 | JGI IMG/M metagenome (IMG submission 15306) | reverse complement strand
TTTCACCTTTCAATAAATGTAATCATCATTGTGGTATCATTTAAAATCCTGGATTTGTGCCCAATCGCTTTGTTTCAACAATTGTGAAACACCCTGTACTGGCAGAACAAACGGAATGATAAGAAACATGAGTTCATACCAAATTATATCAGGAAAATCCAAGAACTCACCGGATAAGCATCTTTCGTATCAAATCCTGACATTCCTCACTAACATGGTCCAAAACTTTGTATCGGCAATCCATTATGTTCGTAAGTGTTTCGCTGTCGTTCGCTTCGTTAAATGGCGCAACGCCGCACACGAGCATATATAAAATTACACCTATAAAATTAATCAACATGGGAGTCAGAATTGTCAAGCCCGCTAACAAAACGAGTCGACGAAAATCTAGAAACACAACAGTAAACGCAAACTTTTCATAGTAAAATTTTCCTATATCACGTCTAACAGTTGCCAGTGAATAGCAGTTGGCGGTCATTAAGGAAAAGTCCGAAAGTACACACTGGTTCACTTAATGGTTGACGCAACAAGTACAGGGTTCCCATACATTAACAAAAACATTTTCCATATTTTTTCGATACTAAATGAAAAAGCTTCAATACCATCACTTAATTTTCCAAAATTTTATTCATGGAACACAATGCTAAAAACATCTGCAACTGTCATCAGCGATAAGGAACTAAAAGTGAATAAGTGAATGGCTGAATTTGGAATTTCCATACTTTCCGTCATTTTTGCCAAATTCAATACTTTTTTAAGGCCTTGAAAACCGATATCACAATTCAATACTTTTAATAACACGTGAGAATCCTGCAAGAACTACAGCATGCTGGCCGTGAACAAATCTATATAAAAGCATGATACGGTGTGTGTTGTTGACAGAAAACTGCGAAGAAAATGCTGAAGAATGTTATTTGGCCAACACACTCACCCAGGCTCCAAACATCGACAGCAGGCGCATCGTACTCCTCGCCGAGTAAAATCTCAGGAGCTGAGTAAGCCAGGGATCCACACGATGTGGATAATTTCTCACCAGGCCTGTACCTGTTACTGAAACCGAAATCTGTTAGCTTCACCAGTCCCTGCCTCTCAAAGAACACAACGTTTTCCGGCTTCAAGTCGCGATGAACTACGTGCAGCTTGTGGCAGTAGGCGATTGCGCTGACGATCTGAAGTACAAAAATGTTTTCATAAATAGACTTCAGGGCAGGCATTACATGAACGTCACACTTGCGGCAAAATAAAACAAATGTTCTTCCACGGTAATGTAAACGCCAGCCAAACCGCCAAGTTCAAGACAGGCCAGAGTCTATTTTTAGAGCAGCGTTGAACGTCAGTCATTATTAATGCAAGCTTTTCGAACAAAACGACCGCAAAACCACTCTTAACATTCTTGACTGTGTTTCACATCATCAAAAACAAAGAAAATTATTTCTTTAAGCCCAGCAGCACCGACATGTTTTCCTTTAGGCTCATATCGAATATCATCAAGTGTGATGACAAACAAAGACAAGGAAAGCAAATGTGTTTTTAAAGCTAGTCATAATAGCACTGCGCCCGATGACACGCTATCCGAAACTCCGCAAGCGCATGAAGTAAAAGCTTCACCAATACCCAGCGGTTGCCTTTGCGACTAAAACTTCACCAGTAGAATGGATCATGTGAGGTGGCATTTTATAAAATGCCCAAACGAAATATGACATATTTTGATTTATCCTTCGTCTGGTCAGTAAAAACGGTCTGGTCTACAGTTTTGACACGCACCACAGAATAGCAAACTACAACGCGTTGGTGATCAGGCATTATCACCTACTTGCAGATATACTGTCAACAAACAGATACGTATGGATTTTCAGCACAATAGATTGGAAATATATATATGAGCTAGCGTTTAAGCATCGTCTCTTTGATATGCAATTCCAGAATCAGAAAAACAGAGACTGAGAAATTTTTAAATTAAATTTTTCAAAGCAAACCAAGTAAAGCCGTTTATTATTCAACAGGACGTTGTCATGCTATGCCTGTGGTTGTGATAACATCACACCATGATGCAATGAAAGATACAATACAAAGCTAGAATTTTAGCAGTCATCTACATACGGATCTTGACAACATACAAAAATGTTACATCTGAGTAAGTGCTCAACCAATAAAATTGTTTGTGATTCATCACAATAAGCAGAAGTTAGCGGAAAAACAAACTGGTAAGTGCACAACCTGTAAAACGGACATGTATATTACAGAAGGTAAACAGATCAACGCAAGATGTTTCTGAAATTGCCTCAACCACTGCATGGGTGTGCTACTGCCACCTGTATCAAATAAAAAATATTACTCGATTTAATTTGATGAAAGACATGACAGCTTGTCCAATCATCATGCTAATCAAGTGTGTTATGAAGGGGTAAGCTCAGGACATGAATTGTGAACAAAAAAGAAAATTCGATGAAGGAAACATCAAAGTTTCCGAGTTGGCATACCAGCAGAAAACACGCTCTCTGCTCAAAAAATGATGATACAAGCCATGATGTGAACGACAGATTGCTTTGTGCCACAATGTGAACAAGCTGCATCATACAGTCTTAGCTTGAAAAAGCACCAGGACTTAAAATCATTTACCTGTTAATGACCATTGTTCCATTTTTGCAACATGACCTTTATATGGCCAACACTCGTTTCCACTTCATTGTATCTTCTCAGTTTTGATTTGTATGATAGTTCATGTTAATGCAAGCATGCCTTTCAAAATTTATTTTCAAAAAAAATTCTTTTTTTCTACCGGCTGCCTAAAAATGTCAAATTTTTTCACAATTGAGTGACTTCCATTTGCTCAATAATGCTGACTCAGCAAACAATAACTTCATGGTAAATGCTACATTTATCGGAAGTAGAAACACTTGCGAATGTAATGATGTATTTTGCAAGTTTTGGGTGTGGTCTGCAAAGAAATTAGTAGAGGTGAAAGTTTTTGTTCCATTTTTGGAACAATTGTCCAAACCGGTATCAGAATCAATATCCTTACGCGAATCCTTTGTAATGTAAATGCTTTACTAAAAGCATAATCAGCAAGTTTATAAAAGTAAGCATATTCAATGAGAACAAGGGACTGAATAAACATAAAAATAAACGCTTTTGTTTGTGGTAAGCAACAAAGCAATCTTCACGCTGCCCAACATTACAAACGTAGGGTTTTGTAACAGTGTGATGCAATCCACGTTTGGTGTTGATAATTCTTTTTCCACAGGGCCTAAAGAAAGACACAGTGGACATTTTTAGCAGTTCAACTACAACTGACTTTGTAAATGCAAGTAGATCCTACTTCAGGGTGCATTCAGCAGTAACTTGCAGTCTCGTATAGCCACCGTTTTTATCAAAGTTCAAACATAAGGCCAGTACCACATCTCAGTTGTGGTCTCTGTTGACTAGCAAATCTGGCTTAATGTAATCCGCACCTCCGATTCCGTGATTTTACTAATATAAGCAAAGAAGTTAATTACATCATTTCTTGTGTATAACGTTTTATCCTGCTACATTGGCATTATTGAAACCATTGTAACCAACCTCATTGTCTTTCCACTGGAAAATTGGCACAAACACCTGCAACCATGGTGGGCATTCCAGGGCAGGGCCCACTCAAATTTGGTTGTGCTCAGAAAATTTTCATTTATATTCATGTAGATACACATCTGACTCTAACTTAACAAAACCAATAAATCCTACAAATGCTTGGCTTTAAATCTGTTTAATTGTTATGCTTGCAACACCACGACACATTGCAAGTAAAGCTAACCTCATTGTTACAAAATAAATTATATTATGGAACATTAACACTGGCTTTTGTCATGCTACCGTTTGTATCAAACATAAGAAAAAAAATTTCCCCCAGAAATTGCATTTTGTTCCCCAAACCCTAAAACCTGGCCACAGGCCTGTTGGTGCATACCCATCAGAGCAACAATAAAAAATTGTGGTAGTGTCATGATTAAATTGGAGCAACAGAAAAGAAAAAGAAACGTCAATTAGCATTATCATGCAGCCGTGAATCCACATTGAACCACTATTTGCCAATGGAACATGTTGTCACTAAGCAACCACAAAACTGAAGTGATTTTTTGTTTTAATTTTTATGTTAGGACATATATAAAACAGATATCAAAAACCAGAAGGATATGATTTGTATTTTTGGTAGTGGTCACTAATGGGTTAAGGAAATAACCCTTTAAATGGCCAAATGTAAATGGAGAAGCGATGCACTTTAAGGATATTGGAACAAGAAAAAGATTTGACAAATCGTCTGTCAAATGGACTACAAATAAAGATAAATACTGAAGTAAACATCAGTCGCATTCAATATTATTGAAATTTAATTTATCCTTGACTGTTGACTTTGTGCCCAAAGATGGTAAAACGTTCTGAATCTCTAGAATATGACCCAAGAATTCATGCCTCAAGGTCATCACCATTAGTGCATGTGATGCAACAACATACTGCATCAGGCCTGGCCAACCATGCGGCTCGAGCTACATAAGACTCTTTGCCCCAGTTTCATACAGCTCTTACGTAAATACCATATTTATTCATGTATAAGTCGCAAATCTTCTTACCAACTGTCCACCTTGAAAGGGGGATGCGACTTCACAGCCATTGCATGGAAGTATGTTTGGTGGCTTGTGCAAGCACATACACATGCGAGCACATTTACACAACACACATGTTAGCAAATGTGTTTGTGAGGAAGAGATGGGGTGATGTTCATGTGTGCCCATGTGTATGATGTGACTGCTTGGAGTAATGCAGTAAGAAATGTGTCTCTTGGTCCTTGCTACCCCTGCACTAAATGACTCATCTGCCGCATTCAACTCAAATGTTGCTGGGTCATTCCATGTCAACTGCCCAAGCCAGTCAACCCACCATCTCAGATTTTCCTCAAATTTAAAATGCAGACATAACTTTTTATGTTGATTTTAACAAACAAATTTTTTTTGAAATTGATTAAGGTTTTGCAAGTTATGGACCATTAAAAATGACTACTTTTTGTGGTCAATGAAGTGAAACAACTAGCAAAAAAACAATCAACTAATGTTGAAACTAAATCACTCTCACTGTAATCATTAAGTATTGTGAAAACTAGAAGAGGTTGTCTGAAGTATGTAACAAAGTCACTCTCACTGTTATTTAGTAACTAAATCACTCTTATAACTAAATCACTTTTAGTAACTAAAGCACTCTCACTGTAATCATTTAAGTGTTGTGAAAACTTGAAGAGGTTGTCTTTAAGTATCTAATCTTCACATGCGAAAAAAAATTTCAAAAAATCCATGCCCTTACCCCAATTTTGGGGTAAGAAAATGAGTAGTCATCAAAATCGTTCATGCATAACATAAAATTTGAATGCTAATAACTCGACGAGCCCACCTGCTATTAGCACAAGCAATACATCATCTGAAAGCTCTTATTGAGGAGATTGTAGTCTCCAAATATCCTCATTGCTTATTTAATTAATTATTGCCTCTTTTGCCTGAGGGATTTCTGGAGACTTCCCTAATTTTGTTGCAGTTTTTTTAGCCATAGTTTTCGAACCAGAAACGTTAGAAAGTCTATCAAACACTCTAAAGACTCATATTACAGCCTGGTTTCCCATAAAATTGAGTCAAAAAATTGGCTCTTGGCATTAGCGCCAAGGGCCTGATAACATCATCCAAATACCCATGAACTTACTACCATGTCATCAACAAAAAAACAAAAATTCAAAACTTCCCAATTTGTTTATAAATTGAACTACAAGTATTTTCTCCGCATCTTTAGAGTGTTTGAACAGCTCTCTAACTCAATTCGCTGTCGATTTAGGGCTTTCAGCCAAAATGGCCAAGATTACCTTTTGCAGGACTGGAGTTTTTATCATGATCTTGGATCAAGAAACCTTAGAAAGCTGATCAAGGTCTCTAAAGACTCGAATTATAGCCTAGTTTCCAATAAAACCTTGAGTCAAAAAATTGGCTCATTGGGATGGCTACCAGGGCCTGATGACCTCGACCAAAAATGCATAAACCTACATCCATTATGACATCACCCACCAACAACCCAAAACTTAAACTTTCCAATTAACAAAAATAAACCATAAAACTTCCCATCTTGAGAGGGTTTGAACAGCTTTGTAGCTCAATGGGCTGGTAAGTTGTGGTTGTGCAAAGTTCAGCAAGAAAAGTGGCGCATGCGATACTGATAGGGATAAAGTGTAACTACATTGAAATCTTATGCATGAACTTAGTGGGATGTTTATATTCAAAAGAAACAAAATAAGCAATGAAGATAATTTGATATTACACTCTCCTCAATGACAGCTTTCAGATGATGTATTCCACATGCCGGTAGCATATGTGCTTGCCGAGTTTTTACCATTAAAAATTTATGTTATGCATGACTGATCTTGAGGACTACCCATTTTCTTAACCCAACATTAGGGTAAGCGCATATATTTTTGATACTTTTCTTCACAAGGGAAGATAACATACTTGAGACAACCTCTTCAAGCTTTTACAATAATTAAATGATTACAGTGAGAGTGATTTAGTTTCAAAGTTAGTTGATGATTTTCTTGCTAGTCGTAACACTTCACTGATCACAAAAGTAGTCATTTTTTATTGTCCATAGCTTTGTAAAACCTTAATCAAATTGAAAAATAATTAGTTTGTTGGAATCAGTATGAAAACCTCTACCTGTTTGTCAAAATAGATGAAAATCTGCGATAGTGGGATGAGTTTTCCATTTTTTGGTTCATTTGACATGGAATGACCCTGCTAGATGGATTTGCCAATGCATAACCCAGCAACTCAAGTATTCTCAGAACACTTGCAAGTAATAACAAATTTAACCACAATAAACTAAAATACAAACCTGAGCGAAGTATTCCTTTGCTAAGTCTTCACTTAAACCTTTGTCATGCCGCATGATGTAATCAAACATGTCACCACCATCGCCCAATTCCAGGATCAGATAAAGCTTGCTAGAGGTTTCAATGACTTGATACAACCTCACCTGAGCAATGGAATGTAATATGTTAGAGTGAGAACAAATATCAACCTATAATCCAAGTATGGAAAAAAATTTCAAAACAAAATAGCAAATTTTGTGTTGGTAACGCAACAAATACATTTGGCATAAAGTGATTCACAATTTTCCAAGAGTTTATTTTTTATTAGCAATTGGTGACACATGATGACACATCTCCTCACTTGACTCAGTGATTGTCATATTCAGTGCCCAGGTTAAGGTAACCAGTGCTGTTTGTTTTAGTATTTCAGAAGGTGAGTTTTTCCAATCATATTTCAAAACTTACCTCACATAACTGCCAACCAAAATATTAACACCTTTGGGATTGAACTTTCTTCTGAGACAATAGATTGGACCATGCTTATGCCAGTTTCATAAAACACCTTGCGACTGAACCCCAGTGAATCAACTACTTATTCATAGTTTTCATACGTACTATTTATTCATTGTTTTCATACTTAATACTATTTATTCATAGCTTTCATACTTTATAGTTTTCATGCGTAAATGTACATAATTTCCAGAGAAAGAGATTACAGCCAATATGCAGATGCCAGATCTGTATACTGTATATTGGTATGCTGACCCAAAGACCCATCCAGGGAGTCTGTTTCACTATCGTGACAGGCCCCTTTGTGCCATAGGTATTTAGCAACAGTGCTGAAATATCAAAGGCTGCCAATGCAGGTCTCTAATGTCAGTAGTTTGGAACAGGAATAACAACGTTGTATAGGATAATTACAACATGGCCACATTGTTGCCTTGTCAAAATACCACATATGTAATAACCTGAGCCAATCTACACCCATTTAACAATACGAGTGTTTACATTCATTTTATGTGCATTGAAAGTACATGATTCAGAATCTGCCAACTGCCATACACAGAGCTATTTTGTAATAATTTGCTTCATGGCATGAGGACATAGTCTCAAAGGCATAAGTTTTATCTGCTGTTTGCACTTGCTAGGTTATGATAGGATTAAATATTACTCCTACTTCAACGTCACGCCAAGTAAAGCAGGTTCATTTCCATTGAAGCAATATTTTTACAATGAATTTCTCATATTCAAATGCACGACAGTTAGTTTTAGAAATTGTTGTCGCATTATCTGATGGACAAAATACCAGTCAAGAGTTGAATTTCAAAACCAGGTTTATTGGTATGAACAGTTGACAGCCCTGTTTGCTTGTGCAAGAAGTCATATACTACTCTTTCGTTTACTTCAATTTTGCATCATGATGCCATGGCAGAGCAATTGTACTCGAGCATTCTTTTCCGCAGTGAGTTTGCAAGTATATTTTTAACACTCATCTTGATGGAGACAGATGCAGTTGATGGTCAGCACAATTTTTATAAGTGTATGCACATTTGGATAAACAGAGTTCTCATTGTTGTATGACTGCTGTTTGCTGATTGTTTAACAACCTATCAATGCAATGTTCACAGAACAAAAAGTGATGTAATAAATACGCTGCAACCAAAAACAATGATAACCTGATAATATTTCCTTGTGTTTCGACAACAAGACCAGTACTACTATCTTGCTATTTGCTTAAGGCTACTAGCCAAGGTTGATTGAGTTTCAGGACACCTGCAGAAAATGTGGTTTTATTCTGAAAATTATAGATACATATACCATATTTTTGGACCACAAGGTGCACTTAAAATCCTTTATTTTCACAAAAATCTATGTGTGCCTTATAATGTGGTGCACCTAATATATGAATCTGAATGTGCTTTCTCACCTAGAACCAATTTTATGTGGAAAACAGTTTATTTATTTAATTGCTAGCTACTGCTGCTCAACATGAGCACTGCACATGTTTGATTTTAAAGACTGTCGTGAGACTTTCCCATGTATTCAAAATCACAACAATTTTTTGTAAACAGACCATCATGTTTACATACATAATTAAACCAACAACAATTGCAATGAGGAACACTATGGTTCTGTGAGCAGCTAGCACACATCTTAATACTCTACAAGGCTCCTGTGCACAGAGCTATATGTATTACATTGCAAGGCTCCTAAATACATTGACCCACACTGAATCAAAGAGACTTCATGCAATGCGCCTTGCAATCCGGTGCGCCATATGTATGAAAATATAACAGCTTCAACCATTGATACTGCGCCTTATGGCCCAAAAAATAAAAGTTGTGGCCTAAACCTAAAAAAGTAATTAAACCTTTAATTAGAGAATGATTAATTTGTTGTTTTTAGATCATATATAACTTTTCAACCAGAAATGCCAGAAAGTTGATCTAAGGCTCAAAACACTCGGATTCTAGCCTGGTTTCCAATCAAAATTTGAGCAAAATATTTCCCTCTTCCGGTTGGGCCCAGGGCCAGGTAACCTGAGCCACAAAGGCGTAAAACCTACCCTACTTATGATATTACTCACAAAAAAACCGAAACCCCAAACGTTTTTTTTCATTGCAAACTTGAGGACTTGCCACATCTGAAGAAACTTTAATGAACAAACTCCATTTTGTTTCATTCAGAAATACAGATCCACAATGCAACTGACAATGTTGTGCCAATGTTTCATTTACACAGAGCAAATTTTTTCAGCAGAAGTGCTAAAATTCAAAAAAAATTTTTACATGATGAGCTCATGCTGATGTTCATGAAAATGTTGCCAGTTTTGCTTAGGCAAATGCTGAGTATGAATCAAATTAGAGATACGGCATACGACTGAAAAACTAGCGTATAAAGAAAACGCACTTGAAAAACATGTCAGACCATGGTATAATAACAAAATTTGCCAAACCTACCACATTGGGGTGTTGTACCAATTTCATACATGTCACTTCATGATAAAGATGGTCAGCAGAAATTCTGTCCATTTTGGTCTTGTCAATTACTTTTACAGCAACCTTTTTTCCTGAAACTACATGATGGGCTAGTTTCACAACAGCAAAATGGCCACGACCAAGCGTCTTCTTCATCTCATATGATTCCGCTATTTTTTGATGCTCTGTAGTTTTCCACATTGTACAGATTTACCAAAAAGACCACAGGTGGTCTTATTCTATACAAAACGTAAATCCTATCAAAGCACAAATAGATATAAGCTAAGTAACAAAAAAATTCATATGTCAATTAGCTTTGGCAAGAAAAACTTGCGACCACAAGCCACAGAATGTTTTTGTCATCAACTTTATTTGTATCGAAGTAGCCAGTCAGGTCAGTGGTGTGACCAATTATGAAGTGAATATTGCAGATAAATAACTAGTTACTTGCTGATGTTTATCAAAGGATAAAGCCTTGCATGTTAAGCAACCATGTTCTGCTACATGCAGTAGTATTACAAAGCAATATATCAATTAGACCAGGGGTGTCAAACTCGTTTCAGTTCAGGGGCCACTTCAGGCAAATTTAATCTCAAGCGGGCTGGACCAATGTAATCACTGTATGACACCCTGATAAGTATTGACAACTTCCAACTGTTTTCATAACTTTAATGCAAAAATTTCAAGCTTATCAGAAAATGATTATTAGCACATAAAGTTTTCAATTTCCCCAGGTAAATCAAAAAATGNCTTATCACTGAGAAGACTGTCAACTGACAGTGATTAAGACCTCTGGCTCGGACGAAATTAACTGTCCGGACAACCACTTGCATGACGTGATCCATTTTCAACGACTTGCAACACAATGCCCCCTGGTGCGAAATACAGTGAAATGTCCACAATTCACGTCCTCCACTTACAACCTGTACTTTTCTCTAAATGTTGTCGCAACACCTGCTTTTTCCCGATCACTGATGGCGCGCAATCTGTAGCAATACTGACAGCATGGGACCAGTCTACTCTGAACATATTCAGCACTCCAAGGAGAGAGTTGAAAATATCATTGGCTGTTGTGGTATCCATCACAGCCACCAACCTCAGGAACTCCTCAGTGACAAAGTCTCATCAACGCCACAAATAAATATGGCTACTTGTGCAATGTCTGAAATGTTCGTGCTTTCATCGAGCGCAACCGAAAACGTAACAAACGACTTGACTTTGTTCTTCAGTTGGCTGTCTAAATTCGCAGAAATGTCTGAAATCCTCTTTGCCACAATGTTTCTCGTCAGGCTAATATTAGCAAAAACTTCAGCTTCTCAGAACACACGATTTCTGCAGCCTTTAGGATGCACATCTTCACGAACTCAACCTCACAGCATGGCTTTGATGCTAACGCTATGTCATTAGCAATAAGGTAGCTGGCCATCAGAGCTGCTGCACTTATATCTCGGCTACTGGTAAAAACAGGCTGCTGTTTTTTCAAGCCTGCTATCAATTCCCTGTACCTTCTCTCTCCTCGGTTGCCCATGCAAGCCAAGGAAGGTATCTTTCGGCATGATGAGTATCATAGCGGCGTCGAATGTTACATTTGTTCACCACTGAAACCTGCAGTGAATACACAAATATGCAGGTATCACATTCACCTCCGTAAAAAAGTAAGAAATGGAGCAACTGTGTTGGAAAACTCTGCATTCTTTGTCAACTTGCATTCTTTGTTAACTTTTCTCTGTTTCGATAAAGACATTTTGGGAAACGAGGCTGCCACGGAATAGAGAAATAAGGCTAAACTGAACAATTCAAGGAAAAACAAAAGCCTAAGTCCGAGCATGGAATAGTTCTACATCAAGCAATATGTCCTTATTACGCCACATTACAGTTTCCTTGTCTCTTATTTTCACAAAAAACTACAAAGATTTCCTGCTAGTTTTCACTCCAGGTTGACATATTTGAAACAGGAAGTTGCTTGAGCAAGTGGTTTTAGCTAACATTTCTGCGTATTTTTGGACACTAGAAATCTGGTGATGTCGATTTCAACATTTTTTACAATTCAATGCGCAATTTTTTGCATTTTACCGATTCTCAAATTTTACCCTGTCGAACAGAATCCAGTGCAGTTTATTTTTCGGTCAATAATTCGAATAGAAGCTTTACGTAGCAAATTTTAGTTAGAGTTGTACCTAGAACTTTGAAGGTTTTGAAATTGACATCACTGCAGCTGAAGGTATATTTTTTCCCGGAGTTCTAGTGTTAAACTTTATCAACAGTAGTACTTTTGCATGTTCATATATACCTGTTTGAAAGTTGAAACCGATGTGAATATGCAAAAGGAAATATGCAGAAAACGGGAGAATTTCACGTGAGAAAACAGTGGAAAACAAGAAAATATATGCAATTGCGTTAAGGTTTCAAGTAATTGAAATCTAGCCACCACTTATCGAAGTATGACTGGATAAACTTCTCAAGCAAACAAAGAAGTTTTAACTATACAAAATCATCCCGCGGGCCATATGTTTGACACCCCTGAATTAGACTGACACATAACATTTTTAATGTTGATTCCCATTGTGAGAATCAACACATGCAAACAATCTGGAAAAAGCATCTTGTGCAAGATTTTTAAGATGAGCACTTGTCTCTGCTTGCAAGAGTTATGCTTTTTTGCATCACCACATGACAGTAATGAAGAAGTTAAGTGAAACACTTAGTAACTATAGTTTACCAGCAAAGCACACTTTTTGAAGGATCTTTGAATTGTTGAAAGCATAATAAAACAACCTTGCAAGAAGCAATAATGGATAAGCATCACCTAGCTTAGAGATGTCATGGGCTCACATGTTTATGACCTGGACTGACTCATGATCATCACAACAAACCCATAACCCAACCTGTAATCCTTCCTAAATTTTGGCCTATTCACAGGTCGGCCCAGGAAGAAGGCAGTGTCTATTTTTCCTC
>JGI24021J15306_10008241_pt1 | contig 12804 bp, 9 predicted proteins | sample Ectturendosymbi1_FD_15306 | JGI IMG/M metagenome (IMG submission 15306) | reverse complement strand
CACATTCATAACAGACCTGTTCATAACAGACCACATTCATAAAAATGGGGTATGCTGACCATTTCTGCGGCTTGTGAGTGCGGTGCAGAAGAACAGACCGTTGATTATGTTGTAGTTGTACTTCACTGTCCAATCAATCGACACTCCCCATGGAGTGCATGACCTCACGGTTCTGGACGATGAGGCGATCGAATGGCTTCTCAACATCTGCCCCGAGATCTAGTGCGTCCCAACAGTGGATTGAAGGAACTGTTCATAAGATGAACAGGCAATTTCATAACAGGCAACGTTCAATCCAGACCCGGAAACTAAAGCTCAGCGCTACAAAAATGGTGTCGGCAGCTTTCCATCTTAATAACAAGGAAGGAAGGTTTCAAGTTCATTAATTTTGCACAAACCATTGCCTGGAATGTTTGGTTTCTTCACCAATTAGGTTCCTATTGGGTCCAGATGTTTCGAGGTTTTACAATTTCTTTAGCAACGCAAAGTCAGCGTCATTCCTTTCCCCAAGCACTGCACGCCATTCTCTTCGTCTGACGTGCTGCTGAGCATTGAGTCATTCCACGTTCTTAACCGAGTCACTCCAATTAGGTGTTGGGGCAAATCTTAATCCTTTGCATAGTAAGGCTTTGTTGTGATCATCCAGTTCAACTGACGATTTTTTCAGAATGCGTTTTTGAACCTTTGCCAACGCAGTTTGCATTTTACTAAGAAAGAATTATGAAATGCGCAATCCACTCGCATATATACTATACTACACTCACATTATCTTAGAACAGGTGTCTACAACTTTATTGCCAGAGGGCCACATAAACTACTACATAGCACTTCGATGGCTAGACATTTTACGTAATGTGATTGTTTCGGGGTATGTTACTGTACATTCTACCAAATCAACAAATGTTTCGTAAATATATAATTTTTTTATTGTTGACAAAATGTCTTTGTGGGCGGATGGAATGGCTTCTTTGCCGGATTCGGCCCTAGTTTGGAGACCCGTCACAAAAATGCCAAATGTTTAGTTCAATCGAGCAAAAACTACTCCAAGCTCGTAAACAAGAAATATAGAGTGTAGTCAATATTTACGCTGATAAAAGACATCGTGACACATAGATGTTAACGAAATTCATGTTTTTTTATAATCCATTGCAAAAGAAAACAGAAAAGCCGCAGTAGAGTAATAAACAATCCATTTCCTTTGATTGAGATGGACACTTCTCGCACCCCAGGTTTCCTTGGCTGGGATCCACTGAAATATGCTATCCCCTGTCTTATTGAAATTGAATGCAATGGAACGTGCCAGGGCGTTTCATAGTGAATGTTGCATTGGTGGAAAGTCAGTGACAGCAATACGGATCAACCTTTACTTTTCACCATCAACGTCGAGCACGAGGCTGGCAAAAAGTACCGTTTCTCAAGTCTGCGACATTACCCGACCGGGAATCGAACACAGATTGCTAAATTTAGTTGAGCGTACTCAACCCATTTGGGCCGTAAATTGGACAGATGGGGTTTCTGCTTGGAATACCTGGAGGATTTTTTTGGTCGTGATGAAAGCACGGCGAAAAATCGGCTGCCGCAGTGTCAGCCAACGTTTGGCAGCAGCAAAAGACATATCTGTCCTTTTATGAGAAGCTTTCCGGGTTGTATTCTGCCTAACGTATAAGAGATCCCTAAGTGCTGAGTTAACCCTTTACTTACTGGGTAAAGCTGGTGCACTGTAAAATTAGATTGAGGAACATACTGTAATATCTGCTTCAATCAGTGGTGAAAGAAAAGACACCGCAGCAAACATCAGTAGTTCGTCTTATTAAACCGCTCTCAGATTAAGACTGATTAGTAAAACTGTGGTGATACGTCAATTTGTGCTCTTGCTGTATTTTTTGTGTTTAAAATTTAGTGATTTTGAACACTGGAAGCATGCTCTACGAAAACCATTTCTGTGCAGCTTTTTGAGGGTAGGGGTGTACATTGGCGTCGGGAGGGGGAGCCAAAGCCCCCTGGATTTCGAAAATTGACATTTTCCTATTAAATATTTACCAAAAAAATTTGGTTTATGAGTTTCGAGTGGGTAAAATGAAATTTTATCACTTTTGCCCCCCGCTGAAAAAATCCTTTTGGCTACCCTTGGGGAAATCCACTATTGGACCCCTCTGTAGAAAATCCTCCCGACGCCCATGGGGGTGTACAGTTTAATCTGGTTATTCGTTGTCTTACAGGAACCTTGATTTAAGGCCCATGCACAGACTTTGCTCAACTTTACTTTTGCTAAATAGAAAAACCAAAGATCGACTGATTTGTTCTCCGGAGTCTTGACCCGTTATGCAATAAAATAATGTTGTCCAATAAACGCTGGAAGTTGTGTATCCTACTTACTGCTGTCAGTTTCATGTTTGCTTGTCACGTCATCAGGGCGTTTTTTCATGGTTACAGCCTATCGGTATTAAATCCATCGTTCAGGCGGTCTTCAAGCAAATTCTCGCGAAGCCTTGTGGTGAATGATATCAGCCATATTACTCGTCTGAACGACGTAGTTTTCACCATAAGGACTGGAAAGTATTATCATCATAACAGGCTGGAACTTATACTGAAGACCTGGTTCCAACATGTAAAAGAACAGGTGAGCCGAAAGATGACAAAATATTATGTTTTTTTTTCTTACACGTCAAAGTTAAGACCGGAAATAAACTTACGTTTTTGTACCTAAATTCGTGCCAATTTTACGTTTTGGTATTTCTTAACATTTTTGAAAGCAAAAGGCAGTGCTTCAAACCAATTACCATAGTAAAATCGCATAAGGTATAAAAATGCTGTTTCTGATCAGCACATCAAATGCGTTTATAAAGTCTGCGTCGACATTTGACGTAGAACTTAGCTCATATGCTAACTTGTTTGAGTCGCCTTTAAATTTCCTTTAGTAGTGTAAGTTTCTAAAACACGTGTGATGATTATCATCCTAGATTTGTTTTCCTGTAGCTGTAAGTTTCCGCACTGTCAGGTTGATATAAACATTTTGGTGATATTTTCGAGCGCGCCTGTGCAGGTGACAGGCAGGCGTCCACATCATGACTCACTCCTCAGAAGCACCTTCAAGTTCTGTTTTTTCATATCTTTTGTTTTCGATCAACACAGACAGACGATTTTATTCCAAAACGTTTACGGTCAAAATACATACAAAAGCCAATCTGCGTTTCATAAACACAGATAACCACTGTCTATGGAAAGAGATCCTTTCTCAGCAAAAAATCAGACACTTTAAGATCTTACAAAGTATATATTTCGCCTACGATGTAGGCATCAATAGCTCTTATTCAAATATATGACACAGATAAACACTGTTTATGTTTTTCATGGAAAATTGATCTTCACCACCAGGAAATATTTGGCAATCATGTTTAAAACGAAAACAAGTTTCTATAACTAAAACCTGTTTTTCGCTTCCCTGCAGTTCCATATTGATTTTTTCAAGCATTGAAAACTTTTCAGTTTTTTCTTATACCGGAAAATCCTGTTCTTAGAAAGAATCATTTATAGTGGACAACACCTGCGTAAGAACGGAAGGATAAAACTGTGAGTTTCATACTCAATACACGTTATTCAGATTTTCAATGAAATCCATAACTTTTCATCTTATTTCCAGTGGCGGCTCGTGGCTGTGATATGTGGGGGTGCTGCAACTCCTCCCAACAAAGATTGTATAAACAGTAAAAAGCACCTGGCTTTCCACTGCGGCGCGGACTGTTATGACGTATCACATTTCTCATTCTATGATCCAATTGTGAGACTTTCGCATATTGGTATGCTGCAGTGACATGCTATGAGGTGAATGACTGATGTGGCACTGGTATCTAAAGTTAAATGCACATGTCAACCCGACGCGACTAACAACATTCAGCTCGTTGTTTGCTGATCCACTGCAGTCTGCCCTTGTCTCACATGCACAACATTCCCTTCATTGCAATTCAGTGAAAGAGAATCGTTTGTTTTGCACCACATTGGCAATCTTACAAAACGTCACAATTTACCAACTGTAATTGTGCCAGTCGCATAGACTCAACATATCTCGAGGACAGAAACCAACATGGCTGATCGTATCACACATCCGTACTAGGGAAAGGTGGATCCTATCACTTAGAACAGGCAATTGTCGTTCCCCAAGTCACAGTTAAGGATTTGCTGAAACATTGGGTGTTACTACATGCTTTACAATTAAATCATAGGACAGTATTTAAGTCAGATTTAATTTTGATTTTAAGGGTATTTTTCAGAAACCAACTTGATAGTTGCACTCAAAAACGAATTTGAGTTTGACTCTTGAAACCGGGTTCAATTCTGACGCAATTCAAAACTGCAAGGATACTCCAAAATGATGATCTACGGTGTTCCTAATTTGAGGCTGAGCAAACATCAAGTCAAGTATGTGCTCAAGGCACATTCTGGAATACAGCCCATACACTTTCTACCAATCAACTCAAAACCCCAAATCATCTTGCATTGCAAATCCAGACCAACTCCACATAACACAAACATCACCTCAGAGATAATTTTCAACCTCTTGTACTGTAGTATTGAAACCAGTACACCAGGGCCATAACCATGGGGGTGCAGGGATGGCGAAGACCCCCACAGAAAAATTTTCGGCCCCCTGGAAACATATGTTGGACATTGTTTAAAAGTATTGGACATGGTTTAAAAAATTTGGGCCACTCTCAGAAAACTCTTCGCCCCCCCCTGGTGTCCCAAGCTGGTTACGGGCCTGCAGTACACACTTTAAAAATCACCACCTACTAATGTGTTACGAAGGGACTACAACCTACAAATAACAGAAAAAATCTTACGCAAACAGGTACGACGCCATGTTTACGTCATTCGTATTTTTTCACTTTACTTTTCCGCAGTCTAGAATAAAAATACATACCAAATGTAATTACTGCAAGTAAGCCTAATTTCTAATACAAGGTGTCATATTACGGTGCATTTTAAAGCTTCAGTACCTACAATTTAAGCACGCTGCCTCTCATCAACACTAGGATGACGAAAGTGATTCTGCTACCTACCACAGGCCACTGCAACTGACCTAAAGACCAAAATTTATCGTGAAAATAGGGGGTGCTGCAGTTCCGTAGTGCCTACACACGAGCCGCCACCGCGATTTACGATTGTTATAACTAAACTGCATAACATAAAAATTCATTTTGAAACATTCATGCAGGCGCTGCAGTCCTCAGATTGCATGAGAAAGAGAATAAAACCGTAAAGGTATTATTTCTCAATAAACAAAATTCTTTTGCTTAACCCCTTTAGTCAGAGCAAACAACCATTGAGTAAATAAATTTAGTTAGTGACCCTTGCGTTGCAGCCTATCTTTTGTACTTCTGGGAAATGCACTTTTCAACTAATGTTTGAAATGACTTGCTATACACGTGTTACGCTGGTTCTTTCAGTGGCTGATTTTTATGTGCTCTGTCGAGCAGTCCTATCGAAATCTGCATTAGGTTTGTATTTTTTGAGTAAGGGGGATTACTGTCAAGTTGGCAGTGCATACGTCTAACGTTGAAAAAATAGCTGTGCGTGAGGTCTCCAATGCCTTTTTAGCTAAAACAAAATTGATGTAGGAGCAAGATTCGTAATTGTGTTGCATATCATTGAATATTTGTTATATTAGTTTCTCCTGTTGTATTTTTTTTCAAGAAATTATATTAAATAGCTTTTGCTACTATCACCACTAATGCCAGAAAATTGTTGTCTTCAGTTTTCTCTGATGTCATATAAAATGCAGCAGCAAACAGTTTCTAGCAGTGGGCGATTTCTGAACATTTTGAAAAGAATCTTACCTCAAAAATAAGAAATCCCAACATTGCTAACCTTGCGCCTAAACATGCTTTCTACTATAAAAATACCCATCTTCACCGACGTGCATGTCGACTGTATGCTAACTGAGCAGGTATTGCACTTCTAACCGTGAGCTCAGTGCACTGACAGTTCGCATAACGGCAAACTATTGTTTAATCTGGTGATTGGCACTGACTGCGAGCACCGCACTCGAATCGAAAGATTTGACGGCTTCTTGTCGAGGTGGTCAACGCATTGGCTCGTTCAGTGCGCTGACTCAGCAAATCACGATCAGAACCGGACCACACTGTATCCGTATATGGCAACGAGCAGGCCCGTAGCCAGGTTTTAAGGTTTGGGGGGCAAAGTATATTTTTAGGGGCACGTAGGCTACGTTGCTTTCATTGTAAGTTTAAAACAAATTTTTCTGGCCCCAACAAAATCTGAGGGGAGCACAAAAAATTAGGAAGGCACTGTCCCCGAATGCCCTCCCGTGGCTACAGGCCTGGTGACGAGACAACGAAAATATGTTCATATAAACGTAATAACAGGGCATTCGCCGACAAGAAAGCTGAGTCGACCTGCATGACTCATGGTCAAACTGGGATATTTTAACCGGTAAAAAGACTTTTGCAATTCCGCCAAGAGCAGGGGTTCTCAACCTTTTCAAGAATGTGGCCCAATTAATAACGAAATAGAAGGTTCGTGGCCCACCGATTGTACAATTTCTTCAATGCGACAATTGTTGCACATGCACAGAGAGAGCAGAAATGAAAACAACTGAAAACAACATGACACAACGTGCTCTACGATCCTTGCGAAGGCTGAACCTAGTTGTTGTCAAAAAGCATGCAAATTCGAGGCTCAATATATACATAACAATGCACAGATCAAGTCATCTTCCACATTAAGACTGTTTCTTGATTTCGTTTTTATGGCAGCAAGAGCCGCAGGTCTGCCTTAAAATGCCTTCAGCACCTGTATATTGCGCAGGGCTGTAACCAGGGGGGTGAACACCCCTGAACATTTTTTCCACCTCTTGGAAAAATGTCTTGGACATAGTTTAAAAAAGTTGCTCTCCCTCAGAAATCTCTTCCCCCCTTCTGGTGTTCCAAGCCGGTTACATGCCTGATATTGAGCGCAATGTGGCAGAGGCTGTCACGGATCCGCAGTGCCGAAATCGACTCCGGCAGGATTCTGCGCTTTTTCCGGATCCGGATTCGAAAATTTGAAAAAAAGGAACCAGGATCTGGAGTCATTTTATTTTCGGGAGTAACAGGAGTCTTCGTGGTCTTTATAAATGTTATTGCTTAAGTACAAACATTACTGAATTTCGGTTGCATCGATGGTTTCCGAAGTTTGAGCAGAAGTCAGATTCTCAAATGTGAAAAAATACCAGACCCGGATCCGAATTAGAAAATTGTAGAACAGGAGCGGAGTCGGAGTCTACAAACTTGACTCCGGCCACCTCTACAAGCTGCTATAGGCTACGTGGAAATTGCCATGAGGTAATAATTTCTAACACATAATGACGAAAGTGAGCGTATCATGGCGTTTATAACTAAAGAGCTACCCTACGTTTTCGATTGAAAGCAGTGCTTTTCAACCTGAGTCGCAACTTTTGGAAGGGTCCTAAACTACTTTTGGAGGAGTCGCAAGTAGATATGTTACGTACACAGATGTATTATATCTGTTTTATTCGAGTTTCAGCCGGGGGTCGTGATGTTGCAATGCGTTGTCATAATCGGTCGCACAAAAAAGGTTGAAAACCAACTGATTTAAAAGTTCAACTTTTAAAACGCACTAAAGTCCAGTCACACCAGACCGTGGCCCATCAAAATTGTTCCCTGGCCCACAAGTCAAGAAACCCTGGCCTAGAGAAAACTTATGCGGCAAAACGGTATAAAATATTACTGATAATCAAACTATTTTCATGTAACAACTGAATTTATTTCGGTTCCATGTAAAAGCACAAGCTTTGAGCAGAATACAATTTTAATATTCAACCGACAGTCAATAAGGGCTAGTAGAGACATTTCTGCATTTTTCCCGCCTTTTGATGTCTTCGTTATGCATACCTCCCACATTTTTTGAGGGAAAATGCGTTCAACACGTTTGTTTAACTGCTGAGTTTTTGAAAAATGTGCTTATGCTCTTACGATGTATGGAATAATTTTGATCGTATTAAGCAAATGAAACTAATGATTTCAGTTTATTTCCGTTACCTGAGCAGGTTTTTCAGGGGTCTCCAGATTTTTAGGGCAAAGAACAACAAAACCAAAGTGTTGAGGGGCGAGGAGGTGGTAAAGTTTAGGGACGTGAGGCCGCACTCAATAAAGGACCCTAAAACTTTAAGTCTATCTTGAAGAGCTAATAAAAGATATTATAAACACTGCGAAGGAAAAACGAAAATTTGTGCAGAATACGTCCTTCTTCCCAACGAATATGATAAATGGATGCCCTTCTTAAAAACGCATGGTGTCTAACATGAATCAAAATGGCAATAAAAATACCAATTAGTTTGATCATTGTCCCTGACAATTGTCGTTACCCAGATGGTATTGAAAACTTAATATGACTCCGCGAATCCCATAAATCCGTCTGGCCCACTCTGTTAAATGGCCACGGGTGGAGGACCACGTCTGCAAACACTTACGCACACCCGGAAAGAGTTATCGTGAAAAAAGATCGCCGAGTTGTGCAAAATCTATTATTTTACTCCGCTGTAACCGCAGAAACGACATCGAAGAAAAATATATTTTATTCGGAAAAAACAAAGCTTTCAAAAGGTTATAGGAGTGTGTTTGTAAGCATGTGGTTCTATTTGCTCGAAAACAAAAGGTTTCATGAGTATCCATTACTCAAACAAAATAACTGAATTGCAAATGCAGATATTTCTTGTAATTATTCTGTTTGTTGTAGCTATAATTTGTTGAACAGTACAGGGCAATTAGAATTTGTGTTAGTGCTGCACCTGAAGTTCAAGAAAAATTTTCACAAAGCAAATACTGTTGAATAAGGTCAGTTTTCTTTTCGCTTCAAAACGTTTTTCCTCGCCAGATGTACATTGTCACTGATGGAGAAGACCTCGCTTACAGCAAAAAATCAGGTAATCAAGAAGTTTCATGCTGTAGTGAAAATTTAACTTGCATATGTTGGGTTCGTTTCGCACGATTCGTCACTCTGATATGGTTTAAGGCAGGCAATTTTGAAAAGAAGTGAAATGAAAACAAATTTTTGAAAGTCATGTCATAACGTATTGAACATCTGTGGAGCAAGCGCTGTGCCATACTTTACAAAGATTAACAAAGTTTTGAAAAGTTTTTCTAATAGCGGTTATCTGCATTGTCATCAGGGAATCGACTGTACCCAACCGATTGCGGAACGACACATAGTATGTAAGTATGACGCTGATCCTTTGCTGTCTGTCAAATCATGTGTGAAAGAGAATGGCCATCGAATGGCTCTCATCGTGATCGTATTCTTCTGTCTTCAGGATATTAAATAAACTCTTATCTTCAACATAGTTTGATACAAAATTGCCCCGCATGTAAGTGTATAACAATAAATGCAAGATACGAAACTGTCAAAACTGCAGCTTTATAAGCAGATGTTTAAATATTGAGTGGCAGCTGTTCAAAGCAGCTGTAGCTTCATCTGCTGCTCGGGCATGTGGACGGAAACGACTCGGTGTGGCGAATCATGGCAAAAAAGTTGGTGGAAACAGGAGGCGAAAGATGCTACTCGAGCAAAAAATCCTGGCCTGGCGTTGGGACAAAGTCGTCTCTTCTTCGCATTTGCGGTGCGATGAAGCGTGAAAGCCCGCAGCCCCCCCACGGTGAGTTAGTCCAAACTGCAGTCTTGGGAAAATGTCAAACATAGGCTGGATTCCAAGTTGGAGCTTTGTCGCTCCGGGTGACGTAACGAGAGCTTACACCGCAGAACTGTCCGCTTTTTGAATCGGTACTTGCTCCGATAGTCACCCATGGTCGTGAATCTTGGTTAATGCCTGAAAGAACACTATCCCAAGCGCAAGCGGCACAGATAGGAATTTTGCGAAAAAATAACGACGTGCCACTTCATGAGGAAGTGCGCATCTGTGGAATTCGTAACGCCCTGAATGTGGAGCCCTTTCTCCTCTGAATAGAGAGATCGCAGATACGGTGGTTCAGCCACGTGACCAGAATGCTCGAGCAAAGATCGTCGAGGCAAGTCCTGCTGCCTGCACCCACGGGAAAGCGACACAGAGGTAGACCAAAGGCCAGGAGGTACGATTACGTCTCCGACCTTGCTTGGCCCATCTTGGTGTGGAGCCAGGAGGATTATCAGAGATTGTTGAAAACCATAAAGTATTTCGAGTCAACTTATGGCTGCTTCCCCTTGACTCTCCTGAGAAGACAAGAGGATATGAAAATGAATGAACGAAAAACATTTTCAAATTCTAGGCCTACTGTGAAAGTAGTTATCCCTGTAACCCACTTCGATTTGAAAGCTTTTTTTACTCATTCCTGGATCACTTGGAAAAACCATAAACGTACTTGTTCCATCTTCTTCCAAATGGTTTTCCCCATCAACGTTTTTTGACATATTATCCAGGTTTTTTTCTTTTCAGATTGCGAGTTACGCGAACTGATGTGAGCATAGTGAAATTTCGTAACCATCACTATTATGCCACGTTAAACAACGTAAGCTGTCCTGGAAAACGCAGACCATTTCTTACTATAACGGAGATTTTCACACTATCTTGCAGCCTATGCCAAGAATTTTAAACTCTGTATGCTTGTTCATTTGTTTGTTTTCAATCTACTGTTTTGTCAAACTTGTTTGAATTTCAGTAACTTCACTTTGCATACACTACGTAGGGCAATTAACACATTTTGCAAACCTCTCAGTAGGAGCAATACGTCGTTTGAATGCATAACGCCATCTTTCAAATCCGGACTCTTTTATGGTGCAACTGGTGGATTGAGGTGTTCTTTTCTTCTATTCACACATTGTTTCATATGGAATGAAGAAATTTGGTTTTTGAACCAACATTTTTTGTTCCTCTGAAAGAAAAACCCAAACTTTTCGCTTTGTTGTCTTCACCAACAGGGGTGAACATAATTTCGTTTTCTCCCAGCCCGGCCAAGTGCAATTTAAAACGGAGAATCTTTCTAATACAGTGCAGGTAATGGATATTTGGGTGTGTCTCGCACCAACATAAAAACTTCTATTTTCGCGTGAAACTGCGAAAAACAAGCCGAAGATCATCAAATTTATTAAAGGACCGCAAACATTTTGACAATTCAGTGTGGTAGTTTCTTTTTCCTTTTCATTACTCACACGTTTTCCTCCTGTTTCCAAATAATCTCCGCGACAACCAACCAAGTAACAAACAGTGACACGACCCGAAATTCGGGTCTTATGGTCTCTTTTTGTTGACGTGTCTGTTGATTAGGCGTGACGCCATTAACGAAAATTTGTGTACTACGAAGTAATTAACCTCAAACTATTTAAAATTGACAAGATTTGCATGTTACGCAGTGAATTTTTTGTGCTGCTCAATTAATTTGCAACAAAGTGCTTAGAAACTGATATGTAAACGAAGTTGAAGGTTTTTGCAAAAAGAGGTTTGATAAGCCTTGACCGTGCCGTTGTGAAATTAAAAGTAGTGATTAATTTATTTGCATTCTTTGTTTCGTTCCATTCTACATCACAATCATAGTTTTGCACTCTAGAATTGCATTTTGTATACCTGTACTTGTTTTGATTTCCTGGAGAAAGGTCTGTTTTGGTGCGAGTGGAGTATGCAATATGAAATCTTTGTTTTTTATCGTTGCTAATCCGCGACGCACAGTTTTTTTTGCGTTAAATGTGTATTATTCTTCCACATTAAACCTGGCTAACGAAGAAATGCAACTTTGCAACTTTCTCACCAGGACGTGGTAGGCTTGAACGGACGACCTTATTTTGGGATGGCTGGCAACGACTATGTAGCAATTTTGGTAAAACTTGGTATCAAGACAGACCTTTCTTTTCCAGATCTGATCTATGCTGCAAAACAGACACGGAGTACACAATCGTTAGAGAACAACGAAAACTCCCGTAAGTTCTTTCTTTGCGCTGTCAAGCGATTATCTTGTTTCTTGTCTTAGGACGTAGTTCAGGTATTAGTATTGTGGAAATAACGAATAAGTTATCAAAATAAGTAAGTTACAAATATACCGCTGTAAATGTCGCTCTAAACTGAACCTTGGGTGCACAACCTACGACTGTACGGCCGCATGTGGCCTTCGATGAAGTATATGCGGCCGTGCGCATGTAATTTAAAATATATAAGTTATAGCGGCCGTGCATTATTATTAAAAAACTATTTGTCTACTGTATCAGTGGAGTGCAGAGGTGGTGATGCCCGGGGCGACTGCTTGGATGCCCCCTACCAAATTCTAATATTGAGCAGTAGCGTAGGCCTATGGTGGTCATTGTTACCGAACATACGCTGTTTGTTACGTCACAATATGACGTCACATTCACGTTTGCAAACCAACGTTTTGGCGAAGTTTGTTGACGCAACATGCATATTCAGGGACGCCGGAGCAGCGGCAGGAAGAGCAGTAAAAATGTTGAGGGCAATGGAAACTTGTAAAAAACAAAAAAATCGTTATAAATTATGCTGGTTTCTCTTAATAATAACAGAAGTTATAGAAAATCATTCTGGATTATCTGGGTGCCCCAATCGCTGCAATAAATTTGTTTCAAGTCGATCTTGATAAACTAAGAAATTACCTATACCATGTAAAGCAGTTGTATTGGAGGGGGGGTGAAGTGGGTGCAGGCACACCCTCAAAAGTTGATTTGCTGAAAATCTGGGTAAAATCTCTGAACATCCTGTCGTGCACTCGCCTGCGAATTCTACTGAACACTATCTGCAGAAAGCCAGGCTTTAATTCACTAAGGACACCGCTCAATCATGGAGCTGAACAAGCGAGC
>JGI24021J15306_10008238_pt1 | contig 12805 bp, 10 predicted proteins | sample Ectturendosymbi1_FD_15306 | JGI IMG/M metagenome (IMG submission 15306) | reverse complement strand
TACAAAATATGACGTCATGAAATACGTCATAGGGGCCCTACAGTGAAAATTGCCCCGGGCCCCCTTACCCTTTAATCCGGCTCTGTTCCCCGTGGGTGTAGCCAACAGGATGTGCTTTGTCAGTCTTTCCATGGACGTTCTGGACACGTAGCAGAACCAACATAGCTGTGATCTCTCTATTCGGAGGAGAAATTGCTCGATATTTAGGGTTTTACGAAATTCACAACTGTGCACCTTTTCGCAGTGTCACTCCGTGGACTTACCGCGAAGTCCCATCTCTGTCGCTTGTGCCTGAGATTCATTCCCGCTTGGTCTCACGCAGTTGCAAAGCAATTAAGTGCATGCTGGAGGCCCTCTGGATCTAGCATTATCAGTAGGGCCGGCCTTAAGCCGATGCAGCTGCATTGGGCCCCGCGCCATGGTGGTTGGTAGGTTGTTCATTTTTGCCTGATACTCCTTGCGCTCAAGAATTGCAGAAAGCTTGTAAATCTCATTGTTAGCAAATTATTATCTCGTATGAACGAACGATNAATTTCCTCTAATTATCGAACGGTATCAAACGTGCTCAATGTTCATGTCAGGGGGTTATATCAGCGCTCCACCATGTCCCATTTTTTACGGATAGAACTTGGTTGTTACTTGTTACTAGTGCAGGGACACCTACAGCTATTGCAAACAAGGCGTGTAGTGATTCAACTTGCAATGAACGGGTCAAGACGAGTGTCTGTCATATCTTTCATAGCCTTTCTTCCAACGTAACGTTGTTCAGTTCTCGAAACATCCTTCTGTTTTGGAAAATTTTTGGTTGGTTGCGGGTCATCTGCATCTTGACAAAATCGTGAAATTTTGCTTCATGGAAGATTTTAACATATATTGCATATGTTAATATTTTGTCAAAATAAAGTTAACTCTGACACATTGAAACAAACCACAAGAGATTAGATGTTGGATCCGTGGAAACCAAAAAATCTTATGTAAAGCAGTGCAAAATTTTGTGAAGTGTCGCACTTAAATTTGCCTCTTTTTCTTTTGTTCACAAATTGTTCGGTGTTATTTGTCGGTTGTGCAAGTACTTTTATCATTTTCCGCCCCAGGAAACTTTCATTGTGCTTTTCCGTTTTATGAGCGTAAATAGGTAGACATACCCACTACTTTAAAGTTCTGGTTCATAAAAGTAATGGACACTTGAAGCTGCTCTGTAACTCAACTAGGCAAAGCAAAAATTGTGAATGTCATCCAGCACACTGTTCATCAATATACTGGGCCGCTATGTGCTTCTATTTCATCAATCAACCATGCGCATTGTTCATTATATGTTGCATTTGATAAATGTTTCTACATCTGTGACGTTGTTGTTGTAAAATCTTTTTACATTGCATTTCTAGTTCATAAAGAACAGTTTGCATTCCAACTCCATGCATCATGAATAACTGTCGAATTGGACTTTTGGGGAACTTTGGGCAGATGTATGGGTTGTTCTCTTGTGAAGTCAGTTTCTTTTCGTGTATTGCGTTATAAAGCAGCTAGGATATACAAGAACGCGTCTATGCTTCTGGTTACCGAAAGAGAGAAAAGCAATCATTTCATGTTAGTAGTTTTCTCAGGCCCGTAACCAGCTTGGGGCACCAGGGGGAGCGAAGAGTTTTCTGACAGTGACTCAAAATTTTTGACCTATATTTCCAATACATTCAAACTACGTCTAACATATTTTTCCAGGGGGGCGAAAATTTTTCTAGGAGGAGCCTGAGTTTTTTCCATGTCATTTGTTCTTCGAACAAAAGTACCGTTCAGAAAGAGTGAAGTAATTGCATTGTAAGTTCAATTCCTTTGTCAGTTCGATTTGACTGACGTAACTTTGCACTTAAGATCGCCGTTCGGATCTCCGTAGCAGAGCTTCCTTTACAACTTTCGGCTCTAGTAGTGGTAGCGGTGCACTGTTTAAAATGTCCAACACAGCAGCATGACATTCGTCATAAACATGGATGTATAGCTGGAGGACACGAGCTATGCATGCCTAGCCTCCTACTCCCATCCAAATAATAGTGGTGTTTCATGTACATACAGATAAACTCCAACAATTTGCCGTCTGTTTTGATATTCATATAGGCCATTGCCCTAAAATATCTTCATCAAAAAGGTCGTAGCTCGGTTGACTGAGCACGATGACGTCGTAACACCGCTACTGAGGGGCCCCGCACCTGCTAGGGCCGGCCCTGATTATCAGATGTTTCGTCAAGGGGCAGGATGGTTCACCAACATATTTTGTTGGCTTGCCAGTAATTGGAGTCCAGTTTTTTCGCCATGAGGACTGCGGACTTTCGCACCCCAGGGTACCGTGATGTTCTGAAACCACGCCTTGTAGACTGCATTCTTTGCTACGCATTTGCGAATATTCGCCACAGCGAGTCGTTTTGAGCAGCAGATGAAGCTACAGCTGCTTTGAACAACTGCCTCTCCACCTCTGCGTCCACTACGCATTCCCGGAGCTGTTGGAACAAGGACGATACGCTGTCTGCAAACGTCTTTCTTTCTTTGTCCGCCAGGGCCTCCACTTCATTCGGTAGGATCTCCTAGACCTGTGCGCTTGTGTATGCCCTGTTAACGGTCTGAACACGGAACACGTCAGCTGAAACTAATCAGTAACCGCTGATTAAACGCGTTTTTGGGCCAGGTATACTTGTGCAAATCTCCACCTTGGAATAGAGTATCGATGATCCACACTTGTGTTTACAACACTGTTGCAGCAGGAGCCTTCCGTTAGTACTTACGTCCGCATCACCAGCTTGTCGGAGGATCATCAATGGCGTAATTGACGGGGTGCAAAGGAGCGAGTCGCCCCTCTGGCAAGCTAAAACTGGGCCCCTTTTGTTGACACTGTGATATTTAGTATTTTTTAGGTTGTTTTTCTGCGTTTTTCGGGGTTTTTTTGTTTTTTTAACTAGTATAGACATCCACGACATCCAGATTCACTATCATTTCTCAACTTTTTTCTGAGTGTTGGCTAGTGGCCCCCTACGGTGACCCCTGTACCCCTTCAGCTAAGCTTTGCCTCCCCTGGATCGAACCTCTAGTTACGCCACTGCTGATCACACTCTTCCATACGCCGGCATCGTTCCCAACGTATGCATTGAAGTCTCCCGAAAAGATCGTGGGTTCGTTAGTTTTAACCCTTCGCAGGCCTTCCCCAGTTTCTTTTATAAATTCCGAGTACAGCGCACTTGAGTGCGGGGCGTATACCTGTATCAACAACAAGCAGCCGTCTAACAGCTTCAACATAAACATGAGCACCCTCTCTCCTATTGGGATCAAGGGCGTACACAACGGGGGTTGGGGTTAAAACCCNCCTTGAGCTTAATATTTTACAAAACCTTTATTATAAGGGAANTTCTAAGGTTTGATANTTACAAAAANAAATGAGTGCGTGTGGAAGAATTTGCCTATTATGTCAACAAACTTCGCTTGAAAACATGAATATGACGTCGAATTGTGACGTCACAGATAGCGCACACCAAATACAAATGACCACCATATGCCACTGAATGAAACCCCCCCATGAAAGTTTTCTGCGTACGCCACTGATTGGGATCCATTCGTCAATACAACTTGCCAGCTGAGGGATTACTACTGTAGATCCAGCCTAGCAAAACTTTTCTGGCGCAACGCCAAAGTAGAAGAGTTTCCACCCATCGTCCAGCCCAACAGTGTTCAAACCACGACGCTTCGTCCAAGAGATGCCAACAACATCCAGGGGATAACGTTTGGCTTCCTCGAGCACTTTGTGCTCCTTTCCTGTGAGTGCAATGAGTTTCCAGTTTCCAATTACTAGCTTTTAACAAGATTGCCGTTTACGCGTGATTTTCATGACTCCCATAGTTCTAGGGCAGAAGCACTTGGTGCTATCCCCATTCGCTTTCCCAGATGCGTAGTGAGCGCAACTTGAAAGCTCCATTTGTAGATAGCTGGTGGGGAGACTGTTACGATTTTTTCGAACTATGCCTAAAGCCCGAGCGCGCTCTTTGTTGTTACAACCACAATGCTGCGTCGCCCTGAGCCAACAAATGGTAATGTGGCGACGATATTACACTACATTGGTCATACGCGACGAACGATGCGCGATGGTTCTGATTAATTTTTCGCGTTTATTGGCAGTAATTGCCCAAATTATGCCGTTGGATAAACTGATCCCGGCATTTACACAGCAACATTTTCTATATCTGAGGGTACCACGGAAAGACGTTGATTTGGGCACATTCGTGTAGAAGAGGCTTTGCATTGAGTCTACCACAAGCGCAATCACGCGGCAATCACTACACTTGAAAAGGAGTGGCTATGTATTGTGCTGCTAAGCACTTTTCTTAGTGGGACAGAGTGGATGATGTTTTTGGTCCCTTATCTGTCACAAACCCCCTTGCAAACGTGCTTCTTGGAACAGATAAAACCAAGTCGATTGAACAGAATAGCTTGGTAAGATTCCTCCAAATTTTTATTTGTGTTGTTGTAATTGGCTCTGTAATCTACCACGAACTGCATTGTGATTTCTAGGCTTCTGACGTTCTGATTTCTCACGTACCAAACGATGTCAAAGTTGACGAGATAAGCAGATCGAGCTTCTATGTCTACCACACTTCCAATGGCTTCCTCTCGAATTACGGATCATCACTACAGTCCTTGTACCGCGACCATCTTCCACTCTCGAGCATCAGTATTCTAGGTATGCGAACGTTTCAGTTTGCAATTTTTTTCTCATGCGCAAAATAATGTCATTTGTCAATGTAATGATTGCAAACAGTTCAACCACAACGACTGTTGTTTCTAACGATAGACACCAAGAGCTATAAAACCTGTTCAACTCGTTGGGTGATGTACGACTTTAACATCAATATATCGTTGTAAAAATTTTTTTTCTAAAGCATGTTACTAATGGCAACAAAATCATCTTCCATTTGTACCGTTAATGTAGTCGTACTTGGAAACTTCTCCTACCTTATGCGTGATTCCTACATCAGACGTACCACGCTTGATGTTAAATTCAATGTAAATTTTTTCAGTTTATCAAAAGCGCATTTTCTTCACCACAAAAATTCAGAAACCCAAAACTTAAACTTTGTTTTCATTGCAAACTAGAAGACGCGCCGAGTCTTTTGAGGGTTTGAACAGCTCTTTAGCACAATCGACTGGTGAGTTACGCAGCTGGAAAGTGGCGCGAAAATACGGGATTTACAGTTAAATCCATCCGGCGCGGCAGGTGTTAACTTTGAACACAGCTCAAAAAACTCGAAACAAAATTCATGATTTTAGAAACTAAATTTTTTATTACTGTGACGCTAAAAGTAGCATATTTTCAGAGTATTTTGCTCTACAGAACATTCTAAGAGTAGAACAGTTTTTTTGAGGTGTTTTAGGGGCCCGATTCGGATCCCTAAAATTGAAAATCGGGTCCCTAGAATCAGAGAAATCGGGTCCCTGCAGGTCCAAACTAGGTACCCAATTTTTTCCTTAAAAAAACTGAAATAGAGTATAGCGTAGATTGCAAAAAGGTCATGGTAGATACCTCAAAATCACCTGGTGGTATACAACTGGTTTCTGGACAAGTCACCACTGGGTGCATCTAATAGCAAGCACTAGAGTGACCCTGTAATTTTATTCACANTTTTAGGAAAACATGCGGATGTCGCTATTAATGTCATTTAATATGAATAACGTCTCCTTTAGATATAAACTGTTGGCGCAGTTCTCACCTGGCATTGTTTTTCTTCACCCAGGTCTTGAGAAAAGAGTGGTTGAGCTCATAAAACTCCGCGGTGGAATTACAACATTGGTACCAAACTGGAACAACTATAACTATGACGTCGGAACCACAAGCAATCACATTTCAGATGGAGGAAGCGACATGTTCGACACAGGGAACAAGGTTAACGTTTTTGAATTTTGCATTCCATAAATTTCAAGAAGCGTGATTGTTACCTTACACTTTTATGCAAAACTATTTCTGAGAGTTTTTACTCCGAAAACACAAATAACGGTACTTGCGGCCGGTCCAGGCATGCTTACAGCATTCACTGCGAGAGTAGCCGCGTGGCCCTCGGCGCAAGCAAGGGGAGGTGGGCGCCGCAGACCACTCGTGCCAATCCGAAGGGAGTACAAAAGCCAGTATAACTGAACCATAAAATATTCCACCTGCACTTGGTCAAAATTTCTGTTCAGAAAGGTTAACTTCAGAAATACGGTTTAAATCGTGTGAAACATGTTGTACGTTAGTTCTGTTATTTTTAAAGACAGTATTTTCACTACTTAAAAGCAATCGTTTTTTGTATGAACAATCTCCGCGTGGGTTCACAACTACGTGGCTCGCACTCATCTAGGTTCTGCTGAGCAAAATGGCAGATGGTGCTAGGAAGAAAACAATATCACTAATACGATAACAAAGACAAAGGAAATGTTGCAGAAAGAATTTTGTGACAACACAACCTTTTTACAAAATACGTGACACTCGTGGTTTTGTAAGAGCACTTATGCACCTTTCCATGGAATATTAAAACCTGCCATTAGTGTTGATAATCTGGCAGAAAATAAGGTCGTTGAAACCTTCTTAGTTTCTACAGAAATCACTGCAACACCTCAAATTACAATTATAGTTTTAACAATATGCGAAACACCAAAACCTCCCACACAATTACAGTACTTTATGACGGTAAAACGCGTTATTGGACCGAGAACAAACGTTGATTACACGAAATGTAACATTCCACTGCAACCAAAACTGCGTATCATTTTTCTCCAGGTCTATTTCAGTGTTAATGACCAACCATACCAGCAAATATACTATGGTCGAACTTACACGTAAGTGTCTGAAGCTTTGTTTTGTCAGTTTAACAACTGATGTGTTTCTTTGGTGCTTAACTTTGAGCTCTTTTGCAGAAATTCATATTCCTACCAACTAACAAGTGCTGCTATCTATCCTTTCATCACCTTGGCAACAGTATCAAACAAAAGACAATATCTTAATCGACTGCGTATCAAAGTGAGGAAAGTTGATATTTCTTTTGATTTAGCAATAGTTTGTTTTTAACTCACCCGGGATGAAATTATGCTTTTTATGAATTTCTCAGGGTAAAATCCGGTTGATTATGCCGCACCTGGTTCAATGACTTATCGGCATCTTTATCGCTTTCCTGTGGGTGCAGCCAACAGAACTCACCTCTCCGATCTTTTCTGAGGTTTTTTGGTCACTTGATCGCACAACGTAGCTTTATATCAGATATAAAGCTACGATACGATCTATCTGTTCGGAGAAGTGGCTTGACATTAAAGACTTTACAAACGTTACAGCTGCGCATTTTGTCGCGTGTGTCGCGCCGTGAACTGTTTGCGAATTCCCCACCTCTGTTGCCTGAACTTTAGGATAGTAATTTGTCAATCATACCCCAAATCCATGACCATATTGGTGAGGATCAAAGCAAAGACCGATTTCAAACTGACAGCTGTGCGGTGTTTGAAAGCTCCCGTTCTGTGACGACGGAACGATGAAGCGCACGGTGCACTGCGCATTCTTTACCAAACCGTATAACGTTCTCCTTGTCCGCTTTCCGTTTTCGGTGAATGCCACCCCAAGTTACTTGGACTTCTCGACCTCTTTCTGAAACAATAAATTGAGACTTTGCCGAATAATGAAATATTTGCAAACGCAGCTGGGACAGGATACGGAAGTACAACCTATGTCAACGAAGTCAATAAAATGCAAGTTGTTAAAATAATATCTTTTCTGCATCATGGCTCCATGATGCAAACAATAATAATTTTTATCAATATTTGCTCGAGGGATTATGAACCAAAAAGGGCCAAAATACTTTTTACCCTGTGCTTTAAGGGAAAAAATAAAGTTCAATCCATAGCCTCAACTTTTAATATCTAGCGACTGTTATATTTTGCTCATGCAGCGCATACGCAACTTTCCAATGTCATCAAATTGTTGTTTGCACTCTTTGCAGCAAAATTGTATGCAACAGAATGTTTCACAGATGAACACAAACTAAATAAGAGTTGTCTTGAATGTTTCTGCAGGAATCTAAAATTAAAAAAATTATCGATACTTCATAGCAGCAGGGGTCTGCAACCATAGCAGCAGGGGTCTGCAACCACCCGGATTCGGTCCGGAGCCGGTCCGTGCAGAATTTATGACCGAGTCGCGGTGAACCAATTAAGGCCAAATTGCTCACCGCGTTTGCATCTCCGTGAAAAATCCCACGGTTGGTCTAGGGCTAGGCTTCACGATTTCAAGAATATTTGCATCGTGAGGCTGGTGCAAAAATGTCAATTTGTTTTCAACATTTAGTAAACTTATGCAACCAAAAATAACAAAAAACAATAATTTCATCACGTTTTCATCAAAATCACATACAATCTGCTGTAGATGTTTCAATTTTGGAAAACTTTTGTGACGCTTGAGTAATCACGTTTCTTATGCCTGTCCTCAAAATAATGCCAGGCTTGAACCGATCCGTAATGCGAAAAATGTTGCCGGCCCCTGTTTAGACCTGAAGATCTAAACGTAAGATCTAAAGATCTGAATTTGAGGGCCACATACAACGATGACTTCATAAATTTTCTAGTGTCATCAAGTGTGACAGAAACAACTACCCGTGCAAAAAAACACTTGTAGATGTAAAATATAATCTTGAATCTCAAATCACAAGATATCAAATAACTTTTCTGAACTTCAAGTCTCATTTGATAAAGTTAAAATAGCGTTTCTGTAAACAAACGTTCCATGTTTAGCTGCTAAATGATTTGCATATTATGCTGAACTCGCACAGAAGTGCATGCACACTTTGTAAATTGCAGATGACATTTTAATTCAAGACTCTGCGCGATTTTTCACTAAGTGCATTTCACCGGAAATTAAATGTGATTCACGCTGCTCGTATTCGACTGCATGGACTCACGAAATGTTTTTGCGCAGATAAAGTAGCAAACCTTTTTCTTGACGCATTATTCAAACTTAGCTTCTTTGTAAACTAGTGTTATATTTGTAAACTAAAATAAATTTATAGAATGCGTTTCTGATATTTTTTACCTTACATGCAAATTTATTTGATAGCCTATATATAATGCATGGTACTGTATCTTCAGAGTCCAGTTTGATCTCAATTATTATCTCGTACTTCAGACGTTCATTTCAGAATTGGCGCTAAAGGGAAAATCTTAAATTTAAGCAAAATCTGAAAATCTAACAAATCCGAAAATCTAAGCAAAAATCTGAAATCTACTCGAACATTGTGGGCGTTATCCTGCAAATATTTGACCTTATGAAAATAAATACATTGCACACAAATTGAATGTATCTTTCAACGTGTTTTCTTTTTTTTGAAATTTAATAACGCGCTTTCAAAAACATTACCATTCAGATTATTTGCAAAGTCGTACAAGAACAATCAGCGAAAACGTTGTTTCTTTCGATCAGTTGTTCGGTTAACAAGTTGGAAAAGTTTGGAAACGTACGACCTATGCCAAAGCTTGCGTTCAATTACAGGTGGAGTCATCGGTAGATTCAGGTTTTTCTGATAAGACCGAAACCTTCAGCGAGCATCACGGGAAATATTACTACTATGCACGAGCTGAAAACGTATATTACAATTATTCAACCAGAACTCCAACCATATGCAAACTCTTCTTTTACATTCGAGGATACTCGGTAATATTAAGAAGACCGTAATGTTGTTTCCATGAACTATAATATCATTCTTCCTTAGTGCTGACTGAAAGTTACCTGTTGAAAATTTTTATTTTTGTATTCAATTTTTGGTTCGGCAAGTAGCGAATATTCATAATTTCAAAAGCAGTGCCTGTGGTTTTACTTTTTCGGTGCTCTTAAATGATATTTCGACAATCTTATTACATAAATTTCGAAATTCAAGTGTAGAATGTTTTCACGTTTGTTTGTGCATTTTTAAAGGAATACGGCAGAACCTCTCTACGATATCCAACGTGGTTAGCCTCTGGAACTAAATTGTCTTTCGAATGGGAAATATACAACAATCCTGTCAACATATTAGTGGGATACATGCTGTTGTCTCGGTAATTTTAAAGCGTACTCAAAACACAGATGTTGCAGCATGATCTATTAGATGGCTGGTTGCTCTTTCTTAGAACGAATAGCATGATTTAAATATAATATTTAACAATTTAATCATCATCTTGACGTAACCAACTGTACGAAACTTGAGTTTGTCCTTGAAACACCTCGGAAAAGTTGAAAGTGATAATTTCTACTAATATAAAATTCTGCATGTTTTCAGTGAAAGTGGATCATACATTTCATCAACCTATCTGCGCAAAATTTTGACAAAAGTGGTGGATTACGTAGGTACGTTATTTATTTAGTGGTATTATCTTTGTTTGTTTTTGGCAAAATACCGTTTGGACAAAGTGGAAAGGATGCACTGGAAAGCAAAAAGTAACAAAAAACTATCGTGGCGATTGCATTAGTGCCTTTGTTTGTTGCCATTGTTTTGCACTACTGAAGCGACTTAACACTGCCTAAGGTTTACAGATTTCTTTATTAGTTTCATACTCTACTTGTCGTGTGCTTTGATTGAAAATAACTGTGTATATTTACACCAATTTAAAAATGAAATTTCTACTTGAAACAGTAGTGATAAAACAGAAAATAGGCTACACTGCAAATTCGGCTGCTCTGCGAGGAAGCAAAATACAGAAACAAAGTAATGTTTACATCAATCTACTTTTTGCAGGAAAACAGCTGCATTACACTCTTGATATTGGCAAAGTTCTTCAAATTAATCTCGTTTTATGGGCGATTTGTGGAACCATTTTAGGCACTCGCTTGCTTTATTAGTACAGTACAAATTCCACTCAGACAATCGCCAACAAGAGTTTTAGACAAAAGTTCAGCTCAGCACGAAATCAGATGCTTTTTTATCGACCAACATTCTGCATGTCTCTACGAATTTTTTTTTCAATCTACTGTACAATATTTCTAAAATTGCGTTACCGCGATATAGTCACGTTTGGTAGAAAAAATTGAATGTATGAGAAATTGGTCATTGACTCACTGCAAACTTCACGTTTCCAAATATTGTCTGATCATTTGCAATATCCTTTTGATGCAGTAAACACTTTCCAGGGTAAAGTGCTAGCATAATTATTGCTTTCGAGTTTTTCGGTATGTTTGTCTCTACGCGTACCCAGGCACGCAGCCAGAAATTTCGATAGGGGACAACAACAACAACATAGTCTCAACGTTTGATTATTGAATGTCCCTTTCCCTTGTTTTTAAAGCATCATCCATAAAAGGTGCATTTTTCTGGCGCCTTTTTCTAAATAATTATGTTCAGATTCAAGCCAGCAAATACCAATTCCATATTCGTTGAAGTGACAAATTTCAAAGTTTGTTTTCAGTAAAGTTCCAAGCTTCTTTTTTGGATGAAAGCCACCATTTTCTCGTAAAAATTTCATGCAAGAACGCCTGTGAAAATCTCAATGTTTCAAATGCAATATCTCCAGTATGGCTTTAGCAGCTAATATCGCAGTTGAGCAAGGAGTCGTTGTGGCCGCCATCATGGGTGGCGGAAACTTTTTCAAAGTGGGGATAAACAAATGCACGTCAAAAAACTATAGAAGATTTGTGTAGTTTGAATTGGCAACTGTGACGTCACAGGCATTGAAATATGACGCCAATACATGCACACCATATGATGGTCTACATTATACTATTTTAGACAAATAAAACCACTGTGAAAACGTTTCGGTGAACCACCTGAAATTCAAATAGGCTGTTACACCGGCGACCCAGGTCAACAGCGTTACTATGGCTCATCATACGATTTATTGACTGAATAAAACCGTTCGACGCTTGCGTCACTGAAATTTCCATTTGCTTTCATTTTGGCTGGCATTATTGTTCTGTTATAGTCACGTGATAATAAATGAGAATTTCGCATGTTAGCTTCTCCATTTTTTGATACCGTACGACACAGAGCAATTATAACGCCAGTAAGCCCTCTGCGTACCAGACTCACTGGAGCCAGTACTCAAATTTCAGGCTCCAGCTCCAGGCATCAAAATTTTTTGGCTCCGGTTTCAATATCTTGAAGCTTTGGCTTCGGCTTCAGACCAATTTCGTCCAAAAAACAGAATAAAACACTGCATTATTTGTACAACTCGCTTGCTCACAAACTAATTCTGTGGAACCGGAAACCAAATGTCAGCTCCGGCTCCACCGTCTAAAAAGTTTTTGGCCTCCGGCTCGGGCCATGCAAAATTGTTTCGGGTCTGTCTCCACAGTCCTGCTGCGTATACTAGACTCATTCACATTAGCGCGAGTTGCTGGACAATTTATCGTTCTTTTGAAATTATTCTCGAAATGGGAACTGTCCATTGGATTGGACTTCAAATCCAATGCTATATACAAATCCAAAAACATTCAGTCCAATATGACGTGTGTTTTAAAAAACACTTAATTGCATAGGGCAGCTCGGGCTCTGACGGATGAACCCGAGTAAAGTGCGAGCGAACGAAGTCGACAGGACGCCTACTACGAACGATATTGTTTTATTCAGGTCACCGGCAACATGAACGCGAAAGGCCAGACATGGAATGAATTTATATGTACACTGACAAGGTCAAAAGAAAAGAGCCCGAGATAACAACTTAGTGAAGTGAGGACCGTGGGTGGTGGCACAAATATACAAAGCAAGCAAGCTCGCGTTCTCCGCGATTGAAATTGATCAGGAAATTGAAATTGATCCGTCAAACATTTCATTTTGCGTATAAGATTCAGTAATAT
>JGI24021J15306_10008236_pt1 | contig 12805 bp, 14 predicted proteins | sample Ectturendosymbi1_FD_15306 | JGI IMG/M metagenome (IMG submission 15306) | reverse complement strand
AGAAGAACAAACCGTCGACCATGTTGTCCTCCAATGTCCAATCTATCGACCTCCCCATGGACTGCATGGTTTGACGGTTCTGGACGATGAGACAACCGAATGGCTGCTCAACACCTGCCCCGAGATCTAGTGCGGCCAAGCACTGGTTTGAACAACTAGCTCAAAAAACTAGCTCCAAAGAAAAACTAGCTCCAAATTTTTTGCCAGAGGGCCACATAAGTTGCTACACAATAGTTCGAGGGCCGGACATCTTACGTAATGTGATTGTTTCGTGATATGTTACACCCAACTTAATCAACAACCGTTTTATTAAATATATTAAATGGCTTCGCGGGCCGTAGTTTGGAGACCCCTGGTTTAATCCATGGGATGGGGAAACATTTTTTATGGAGGGGCACATTGAAAACTTTATTACTACCGGGGCCGCATATATTACATTTGTCTACTTCAGTTACAATTTACGCTTCAAAATATGATTTAATGATAATATTATTATAACCTTGCATTGTTCTATTTTATTATTAAAAATGCGGTTTTGAATGAAACGTGTGGAATAAACTCCCGAGAATTCTAATCTAATCGATAAAATTACATCTATGTGCGTGTGGCTGCCCTGTAGGCCGCACAAAATGCCCTCGCGGGCTGCATGCGGTCGCAAGCCGCAGTTTGGCCACCCCTGGCTAATCAAATTACGCTTACCGGTATAGAGGTTTCTTTTAACACAGTATAAAACTACGTGACTTGCTAGAATACGTCTAGTATGCAGGCTTGTGGGAATACGTCTTAATAGTTAAGGATTATTTCTACTGAGTGCAAAGCTATATTTGCTGTGACGAGTTTTCATATTTCATCTGCTCAATTTTTTAAGCCTGCGTGGCGTTCTAATTTTAGTAAGTTGTCCGTAGTCTTGTCAACATGCAGGTCTACTTATCCGGTTTGTGTATGATGAACACTCACTGTGATAAAACTTGCAAAGACAGGCAAAGTTTTATTGATCGCTTTGAATGAGATTCCAGACGTTTGAAACTCTTGTTTCTAAGTGACGCTGACAGTTCTTGTTAGGTAAAATAAAATAATATATTGCGGTTTCTTTGAATACCATGGCAATGCTTTTTTCTTTCAAAACCATGGGCCATGGCAATGCTTCCTTGATCAGAAGCACCCTGCTTTGAAATCTGCAGATAACCTTCTGTGTAAAACTGTAAATTATCGTAATATACCTGGCTATTGCTGCCAACGCAGCACATTTTTTGTGATTGCTGCCGTAGCATGGGGCATTTTTTGTGGTGTAGAAAGGGTAAAGCCAGGGGTGTAGTGGGAACGCGAGAGAACGGCGTTCCCACAACTTTTTGCATTAGTAACGTTACTTGAAAATATATTTTTTAAATATCAATTTCTACCTCTAGCGCCTGGAGCAGCATAAATGAATAAATGACAAGTCATCTCGTGTACAGCACCGTAGCATGGTTGTGTAATTACTGTTTGTTGTGACATCAGCAAAAGTATTTGCGTACTCCACGCTTCGTCGCATTGTTTGCATTTATCGTAACTTTGCTATCTTCGTTTAATTAGTCTTTAAGTTTTCAGGCGATTGCGGAGTAGATTGTAGCCTGCCTGAATGGACTGCGAGAACTAAAGGAGTTTTTTACGTGTGAGGGCGTCTGAGCGATTTTTGGTGTTAGAGTACGGCTTTAACCTTAATCAGGGGTGTAGTGAGGTGGGAACGGCGTTCCCACACCTCTTTTTCTTAGCACCCCACCCCTGGGTAAAGCGTTTTGTGAACATCCATTCGCAACCTGAAAATGATAAGCAAAATGTCGACGTTGCCCCCCCCTTGGAAAAATATCTGCGGACGTCCATGACTACAACGTATGCACAGTTTCATCTTGCTCAGTGCCAAAACTTCATTAGACCAGAACAGCAACTTCATTCGGATTTATATATTTACTACTGCTGCTAATGCGAGGTTAGCAAATGCTTTATCGCGGTAAAATAATCTCATTTGTACCGAAAATCAAGAGTTACGTTCACTGCCGCAAACCCACCACTCTAGTTGAGAGCACGTTATAGATAAACCAGTGTTCTTATAAAGCTAGTCAGTGAAATATATTTCAAACCAAACTCAAAAAAACATATGAAAAGCAGCCAACTCTATTACAGTATTTATTTACGAAGCGAGCAAAGAAGTACTTTGTGACAGGCTCGTAGCCAGGTTTTAATGTTTGGGGGCAAAAAACGGTTTCAGGGGAGAAATATTTTTGTTTCCATTATATGTTCAATAAATATGATAATGTTTTCTGGGCACAACACAATTTAGGGAGCACAAAAAACTGTGGGTGAGCACTGACCCTACATGCCCCTCCATGGCTACTTTCCATCTCTGTGATATAGCAAGTGTAGACATCCTGGATGATGTAGGAAGCTGAAATGAAGGCTTGTTTCATTTTTATTTAAAACACCTCAAATTGGAAATCTTTGGTTTAAAATTACATGAAATTGAACAGTTTACGTTCTTCTCTAGGAAGGCAGCCTATGATGTCCAAAGAAGGAGAAGGGTACCTGGAGCATGTAAGGGAGTGGTATGAACACAGAAACAATGAAAACGTTTTGCTTCTCGTTTATGAGGAAATGAAACAGGTGATCACCCCGATAAATACTTTTAGCGCAAAAGCGTTGGTTATGGAAATTGTGACTTTATATTTTTCAAGCAAGATGCTTAACATGCAAACTCTCATGTCGTGTTCAGCTGAGTAGGCTAGCTTGCCTAACCTTTAATTTTTCTATAATATTTACTCTTGACAAATATATAAACTTATGTAAAGAAATATCTAACAATGGGTGAGGTGTTTCTAACTCTTGCCGGCATGTGTACCCCCTGTTCTATCGTCCCCATTAAATCATTACTAGAAAGCGCAATGTAAAGAATAAAATATTGTGTAAAAGCAGTTCCAACAGAAACACAAGAATTTTGACCGCTGGCATGACTATTGTGGACGACACGAAACATAGTTGGAAGCATTTTAGAGGCTATAGCTCAAGCCTTACCTTTTTATGAATACAATGTAAATTCTTTACATTGCGCTGAACATATGCTTTTCATAAAAGTTGAAAGCTGAAGGATGGTGTAAAACTCAATGTTCTGCGCAAAAAAGCACAGAAATGACATCCTTTGGTGCTGTGAATTGCGATGTCCTACCCCTGTAATCCTGTAATCTCCAGACTTCAAACTGTGATCAACAAAACCTAGTAACAAGCATACCTGCCGAAACAATTCTAAATTCTGCGCATTTCATTAAAAAATTATTGTATTAAATCATCAACTTTTGTCAGGTTCACATGAAATATATACCTTATAATTGGCATGATACAGTGCATTTTACGATTTTTGTTTGTGCTATTTTTTGTCTTTAGAACATTCAACAAGAAATTCGCAAAATCGCCAAATTTATTGATGTGGAACTGACTGATGCAGAGCTAGAGGAAGTTGTTCAACGCACTTCGTTCAAGAATATGAAGAATGATTCCACGAAGCATGGCAACGTTCAAAGTTCTTTTAAAATGTTTCGGAAAGGTTAGTGAAGCTTGGCAATATTGCTAGGCAGTGAACACTAATGGTTTTGAAACATCTCTTGACAACCAAACAAGGTTCGTGTTTCCTAAAATGTATTTCATTTCTATGTTTGCTGAAATATGTTGCCAAATATTCCAAACCATTTGAAAAGATAACGCTAGATGTCACGCATTTAAATAAATACACTGCATATGATAATGAACTCAGCTTACCGAAGCTAACTGCAATTTCCTTAGGGCAAGTCGGCGATTGGAAAAACCATCTCACCGTTTCCCAGTCAGAGCTAATTGATGCAAACGTTGAGAGAGTCCTTGGCGACACTGACGTAACCTTCACCTACCAATAAACAACTAACAAAATGAATCCCAATTGGATCGCATTGGACATTAGCTTGTCATGTTTCTGCATTTTACATAATTGTTTGTTTTGCGTTTTTTCGACATGTATCTTGTACGTGCTCTTCTGTGAAAGAACAATGCGGAGTATTGCGTTGGCATTGCTCTCACATGTTAAATCGTTTCGTTGCATCTATGCCTTCTTTAATCACAGGATAACGAACAAAGTTATTATCGGTTGTTAACGCCTTGCAATAAATCATCCTATGTAAGCATTAGAGGTCGTTGTACTGCATTGTACAAAGTCTTTACTCCCACACGCAACGCAGTAGACTTAGCATGCATGGCAGAAACAGGGAACACACAAGAGATTTATTTGGCGGTACTGAGTGAATTGTGCCAGATGTACTCGCTAACACAACCAACGCCAACACCGAAAAAACAGGCAATCTAGTCAGGCGCCCCATAAATTACCTGAGATTAATAAGATTTCCATGATGAAAGGTTGTGCCGGCCGCAAGACGTGCTGTCGCAGTCCTGTGTAGGCCTACAGTTTGCGGGATTAATGACCAAATTGTGAAGAGTCGAGCACAAGTGGCCATAACGTTTGTTTGTCATGGACAGCAAGGTTCCCCACGAAGAGGAAGAGGAAAAGGAAAACCCGTCTAGAAAGAAATCCTCTTCGGGTTGCCACAACCCCTTCTTAATCGGTGCGCACCCAATACAAAGACGAATGCAGACTCCAGGGATTGTGAGGAGTTCGTTTTCGGATATACCCTCGTATTGTCTTCGTGTTAAAATTCGTCTGCTTCTGCAGGTGTTGTTGATATTCTGCAATAAGTAAGAACTGCGCCGCGGCAGCAACGTATTCACGGACTAATAAGCTATATTAAAACACGTAGAAAAAAGAAAACTACAAACACACTCACACGAACGAACCTAAGTATTAACATGCATTGACAAACAGTCGCATTATATGTAACAAAATTCAATCTGGGAAGATAGATGCTGACTTTCGAGGTGATTCGTTGGCTGCAAGCAAGAGGACAACATACGGAAAACATTACTCACGACATGATGATTCTTGCAACTTTCAATAAGCGAGTTTCTATCGTTTTTTGAAGGTGATTGATGGTAATTTTTCAATAGAGGAATCTATTTGCTGTCAGATTCTTGGACCTTTCAAACGGATTGATCTTTTTCCAAATTGGGTGCAGACTTGGTGGCAGAAGTATTGGCCAGACGTAGAACTTCTGGTTTGGTGGGTGCGTACAGAGCTAACAGTAGTAAAGAGACGATCAAATGTGTTGGGCATTCTGTCGCTGTGGAAGTTGTGCAGAAGCGTAGTAATTTCCAACTAATGCATATTATCCAGTTTCAATAAATTTAGTTGGCCGTAAAGAGGTGTTACATGTCATCAGTAACAGCTCCAACTTACGGTCTTAATGATTCTGTTGTGGATGGTCTGTGTAGGCTGGTTTCCGTTGCTGAGACCCAAGCACCAATGGCATACTGTAAATGGGAGCATACAAGGCTGAAATAGATCATCTAAGTGCATTTTGTTCTCACGTAGTCTCGAATTCTATAAGATATGGGAATGGGATTATTTGACGCCGCCGTTTTGACGACGACTATTTGGAGCCGGCTTATTTTGGCGTCGGGCTGTTTTGGTGCTGAGCTGTTTTCGTGCTGAGCTGCTAACGACGTGATTTTCGTAATATAAATCTCCCTTTCATTTTTTAGAGCCCATATCAGAAATGGATAAGATTATTAGCAACAGGGATAGATCAACGTTTTCTCAATGTTATCTATACGTTTTGGATAAATGTAAAAGCATTCAACTGCTCATAGTAAGCATCACGTCCTGTTTTTTCTAATACCAGAGAGGAATTCTTGCTAAGAACCTTTGTATATCAAATGACATCGACAGCACTTCCAAATGAGCTACAGTTTCTTCACAAACACTAGGAATCAAACTCAAAGATTCATTGTCATAGGCTTTTTCTTCAAGTGTTGGAAAATTCGAATGACTCCCTCTTTTCACCCGCCGACTCCACAGAGACAACTTATATTTGAACGCGTTTAGCTTTTCATAGCAATTCAGTATATTTGTTTTTTTGCCTGGAAGTGATTGACTCAGATCATTCATACGAGTGAGTATGTCACTCAAATACGCTGGGATTTGGTTGAATCTTTGCGATTCCAACTCTTCAAGCAGATCAAAGTGGCGTTTCTCCAAAAAGACTTTGAATTGTTCTCGCAATTGGAAAGTAAAATCACCAACGTGAGAGCTAGCGGACTTCTGTGTGGAAAAGTAAAACCGTATGTTCACTTCCAATATCTTCACAACGTGACTTTAAAAGACTGTGGTTTAGAACACGATCCCTATTCCAGTTGATGGTCTTTAGAGAAATATCAAGGACTTACTTCAATTTCGGAGGCAAGGTTTCTTCAATTTCGAAGGTAAGGTTTTTGAAATGGAGGAAAGGATTCTGAGCAAGAGGGATAAACCAAAGTTTTCCCAAAGTGTTATCTATACGTTTTAGATAAAGAACTTTTTCATCCATTTCTGGTATGGGCTTTAAAAGAGAAAATGAAAGGAAGATTAATAAATCTCAAGAAAAACACGTCTTTAACAGCTTAGCGCCTTAACAGCCCGGCGCCAAAAAGTACCCGACCCATAAAATAGACCTGAATAGCAGGAAAGCTTTTTGCAAGCTTTGAAATGTTTATATCTCACTTTAGATTATGATCTAAGTCAGTGCTTCTCAACCCGAGGGTCGCGATCCAAAAGTGGGTCGCCATTTAATTTGGTTGGGACGCCGACAACAGTAGTTTACATCTGTAAAAATTAAATCATTTTTATTATGACTTGATGTTTATGGTTAGATTAATTGTCGACTGCGGTTTGACTGTTTTCTTTATTGCGTCATACAGACCCATGCATTCTTGTGAAACAGTAGCGAGGTAAAAGCATGGTGATAAGATTGCTCTGTGTTGAGTTCGTCTTGGCTCCTCAACATGAAACGTCTTGTGATCCTGAAATAACAGCGAAAGAAGACTTCGATTACTTGAAGAAAGTGACTTAGAAGTTTACCGATGGATTCACGCCAAGCCAAACGAACATGAACACGAAATAACGACTAAAGACATTAACGTTTCAGAACACTGTCATGCGTATCTCATTGATTTATTGTGTACAGTATTTGTACTTTGCATCTTTATTGTGAGTCATCTTTTGGAGAGATGGTAACTTAAAAACGATATAGAAAACTATTACATTGAAAAATAACTTCAAATTGCAAATAGAATTAATAATGAAAACCGATAACAATATTGTATTCAAATATCGATTCGAAATTTTCGTAAATCGCCATTGACCACTTGTGTCGCTATTGCACTGTGTACTGCTCGAAATTTGTCACGTGACCGTGGTGTCATACGTTGGGTGTATATCAAAAGTGGTATTACTAGGTCCATCATCAGTTGATATCATGGGCTTACCAGTCTCAACACCTAAACCAGTAGTGGGCTTACCAAACTGGAATAGGCTAACCTACGCAGAAGAGATGTACGATTTAGTGGCTATGATGCTGCTGACAATTCGGGCTCTCTCTCTCTCCTATGAAAGAATCAAATCCAAATTAGCCCTTGTTACTTGTAATAAAGCTTATGTATGTTGAAGTACATTATGATCCCCTGTTGTGATAGATATCGCAATGCTTAACGTTATACTAATGAAACCATGAGTGAATACAATTTTGTTGTGATAGACTGAGCGATGTCGAGCGAAACTGGCGGGACTAAGTTTCTTAACTGTTAACTTGGGCGTGCCATGGACACTTCCACTAACCAGTATTCTCGCGGAATTGTCCTAAGTGTGTAGTGGATCTCCTCTCGTGGAAGGGAACTGCCACATCTGGCTGAGTAGCAGTGGCGTAATTAGAGGTTTGAGCCAGGGGGGGCAAAGCTTAGCTGAAGGGGGCCCACTGGTCACCGTTGGGGAGGCCCACTAGCCAAAACTCAGAAAAAGATTAAAAAATGATAGTGAAGCTCTGGATGTCTTGGAATATCCATACTAGATAAAAAAACGAAAACACCCCGAAAAACGCTAAAAAATAACAAATTAAAGAATACTAAATATCAAAATGTCAACTAAGATGGACCAGTTTTTACATTTAGCTGGCCGGGGGGGCGCCTCATCCCCTTCCCCCGTCAGTTACGCCACTGCTGAGAAGTGTTTTGGTAGAGAAGAGGAAGGTTCTTCTTATACATTAGCTAAGTTTTAGACGAGCGGCTAAATTATAATTTAAAACTGTTTCTATCTGTCTTTAGTGTTCAGCTCTAGCTAGCAACGGGAACTAGGAGAAAATATAAACCCGAATACTTAAATTACGCTTTTACAGATCTAGTTGACAAAAGTATCGTCAAACCAAAGTGCAGGGACGGGAAAACCGGGCAATTGCGCCCACCCCGAAATGTTAGCAAACATGATGGCGTTCACGTAGCCTACTGCACGCGAAAATTTATTTGCCGAGACTGCGTTAGTTTTACGTGAACTTCTCAACACCATTTTTAAAATTAACCAATCAATGTAGCATGACAAAACAATTAACTAATCAATCTACCATGCTTCCGAAAACTCCCAACACAGAACCGGAGACAAACTTTGAAGAGCTTGTTGTGAAGTGAAGCCAATCCATCCGTTTCATGAAAGTGACCTTGTGATTGTGAATGTGACCTCACAGGGCAGGAATCCATAGGCTACCAATCGAGGCTGCTGCTACAAAATGCTGCCATTTCAGCTGATTTGCTGCTAAATGTAGCAGGATTTTCTCACACTGTTAGCTGTAAAATTTTCAATCTAGCAGTTAGCTGATTTTCTAAGAAGATTATTTCTAGTAGGTTTTCTAATAGGTCTCAAATGAACGTGGTGTCAAATGATGTGGTCTCAAATGAATGGTCTCAAATGAATCAGTGGTGTGTTCAAGGGGAGGTGAGCGAGCCCCCTCCTTTAGGTGTTACGCGCGTAAATATTTCTTATTTTTGGTTAAAACATTATTATTCACTCATACAATGTGCTACAAAGCAGATCATAAGTAGGTACTCTGCTTTCAAAGGGCCCCGCTTCAGAAACTGCAGTGCTCAGGTACTTTGCTTTCTAAGAGGCCCCCAAGAGCAACTGCAATTTGAAGGTAATCTGCTTTCAAAGGGGCCCCCAACAGCCACTGAAATGTGTACGTACTTTTCTTTTAAACTTTATTGAAGGGGCCACTAAAAAAATGCAATGTGTAAGTACTTTGCTTTCAAAGGGGCCCCAACAGCAACTGTAATATGTAAACACCTTGCTTGCAAAGGGGCCCCAACAGCAATTGTAATGTGCAAGTACTATGCTTTCAAAGAGGCCCCAAACACCAATTGCAATGTCTAAGTACCTTACCTTGGTTTCAAAGGGGCCCACAACAGCAACTGTAAAATTCCTTGCTTTCAAAGAGGCCCCAAACAGCAATTGTAATGTGTAAGTACCTTGCGTTCAAACGGGCCCCCAACAACAATTGTAATGTGTAAGTACCTTGCTTTCAAAGGGGCCCCCAACAACAACTCTAATGTAAAATTGCTTGCTTTCAAAGACATCCCAACAGCAACTGTAATGTGTAAGTACCTTGCTTTAAAAGGGACCCCACCACCATCTCTGATGAGCAAATAAAGAAAAGCTTCACACCAACTTCTATACCTAAACATTGTGGGTTAAAATTTCTTCTGAAAAGTTCTGAAAATACCCTATCAAACAAGAGCAAAAACTTATACCAAATGATAACTTTTTATACCAAATGATAATTTTTGTATCAAATGATGATTTTTAGAGATTGAAGTATTTGGTATATTGATAATTTTATGAGAATGTCACAGTTGAACAGAAAATACTCTTTTTATGTCTCTGAGTTGAAAAGGTTAGACAAATTTCTCATTTCTTGTGATGTACCTTAGTGAACGTTTCCATCAGAAATAAGACAACATGCAATTGTTATAGCAGGGAACACACCACATCTTTAAATTTATAGGACATTTTCTTAGTTTATAAATTAATTTTGTATTATTGCTGTTGTGCTACAAAGACTGTTCAGCAAGGCTACATTCATGCTTCTTATCAGGTAGCAGAAATGGCAGTTTTTGAGAATTATGAGCACTCATTTTTTCTACAGATATTTCAGGCATTTTAGGTGGTTTGAATTTAGCCTATGCTTGAAGTCATAGGTTATTTGAAGCTTGACTAGTAAATGGTTGGTTTAAGGTAGACTTGATAGGTGATGTTAAAGTTTTTTTGCCAGCTCTTAGCCAGTATAACTTGAACCGTTACTTCTTAGCACAGATTAAATCAGTGGCGTATCTAGGATTTGGCAGGCATGGCTTGTGCCATGGGCGCAATTTTGACGGGGGAGCAAATTTAAATTTTGTGACTTACAAGTTGCACCCCATACAACCATCAACTGCAAACTTGTATCAACACAGCCACCTTATCCAATGCAATAATTCGGGGCGTGTTGCGCCAGCACCAAGCATTACGACAAAACTGCGACATTGTGCCGCAACACGATGGCCTGACATTGTGACAGAACAAGAATCCTCGCTTGCCATATGTACAAGACCTCTTCCCAGGCCCGTAACTAGGGGGGGCAGGGATAGCGAAGCCCCCCTGGAAAAATGTGTTGGATATAACTTAAAACTATTGTACATAGAAAAAATTTGGCCCTACTTCACAAAACTCTTCGCCCTCCGTAGTGTTCCAAGCTGGTTACGGGCCTGCGTCTTCCTTACGCTGTGAGGTGAGAAAGGCTATCAAAAATTAAATCAGTAGGCCTCAGTGTTGCTGAGTTGTAGGCAATAGGGTATTAGTCAGAATCTGTTTGAGACGAGTCTAAGTCCATGGCTGTTAGATTATAACTGTTACGCAAATGACTGCTGTTAAAACTCCCACAGCCTTACACATTACTTAAACTGCTGCGACCCACTCCGACTTTACAAAACTTCTTCGATGGTCACTAGTGTCCGATAGCAGGCTAAACACAATGCCCCAGTTTAGAGGTCCTGGAAGGGAATCCTAGCTGGTCCTTGAAACTTCAGTTGTTAGTACCGTACCGGTTGCAGACATGGGGCGATTACAGCACAAATGTAATCGATTACGATTACTTGCCACCTGCTCGATTACGATTACGAATAAACAAAATCACAATGTAATCGATTGCGAATATTTGCCATCTGCTCGATTACGATTACGAATAAACAAAATCACAATGTAATCGATTACGATTACTTTGAAAGTAATCACGATTACAATCGCGATTACATTTGTCTTGAAACATCTTCAGAACGAAAACAAACCCATTTGCATGGTTTGATGTAAGTATACTTTCAGACAACATACGATATTAATGAATGCAATAACAGAAATTACTATCTGTAAGGATCAAGTACCGGAAAACGAATTTACACTAATTGTTTAATGAGATGTACGTGCAGTGAACAAACCAGTGGCGTAACTAGAGGTTTGAGCTAGAAGGGAAACTTAGCTGAAAGAGGCCAATTGGCCTCTGTAGGTGACCTGCAATTCAACACTCAGAAAAAAAACTTGAGAAATAACGGTGAATCCGGGTGTGAATGGCTGTACTAAAACCCCAAATCAACGGAAAATCTCCGAAAAACGCAAAAAGACAATCTACTGAAAACCACAAGAATACTAAAGCCCAAAGATAAGCTAAGTGGGGGCCTGGTTTTTGCATTTAGCTGGCCAGTGGAGTCAAATCGCCCCTCATCCCTCCCGCTAGTTACTCTACTACAACAAACACTTTAAAAACAAAAATGATCAATGTTTGCAATCTTTGTTACAGTTGATAAACAACAAGGCTTCAAATCTTTAACAGTCGAACGGCACCTATTAGGCTTGAACATTCGTCCAGCAATGCTGAAAATTCATTTGTGAATAATTTCGATATTGCTGACTATTTCTTCTAAGCGCGGGTTAGGATCTAAGCCAGCATACCATTGTTCAGCGTTTAATTTGAAATGAAATCAACAGTGACGCCAATGTAGCCGCAAATGTCAATGGTCAACAAAACCGCACAGGTTTCGTTGAGTTTTTTTACCAGTATCTGGTGGGTGGAGGATGACATGCTAGTTATCAGTGTTGTGGAAAAATACTTTCGACTTAGATCAAAGTATCTTATTCCTCTGAAAAAATCAATTTACTATATATAATCTACTGTACTAATTATATATATAGCCTACTCCAGCACTTACATTCATAAGTTCACTCTGAATGTACTGTACATAAATAAAACCAACACCTTTCCTCGTAATGTCCCGTTATTCTGCTGTCCAAGTGTCAACTTGCTTTTAAGTAAAGCTCTTATATTTGTTGCTCCGTCTCACTGGACTCGCTACGTTACTTCTGGTGGCCAACAAGAAGGGTAGCTAGAACAAAGCGAGAATTTGCTACAAACCCTGTGCTTGCAACTGGACTATCTGGATGTAACGCACGCAGACTGGGCAAGTGGCCTTCCCTGAAACAACCATAACAAACGATGATATAGGAGGAAACCCAGCCACCACAACCGCAGTTCAGCGCACAGTGGTGTAGAGTGAAGATTTCCAAGTTTATTCGCGAACATAATCGTAGATTACGATTAAATTGGCAATGTAATCGATTACGATTACTATTACATTTCATTTTTTTGTCAATTAAATCGATTACGATTACTCAAAAAATTGTAATCGATTGTGACGATTACGATTGACGATTGCGATTGACGATTACGATTGACGATTACGATTGACGATTACGATTGACGATTACGATTGACGATTACGATTGACGATTACGATTGACGATTACGATTGACGA
>JGI24021J15306_10008231_pt1 | contig 12807 bp, 7 predicted proteins | sample Ectturendosymbi1_FD_15306 | JGI IMG/M metagenome (IMG submission 15306) | reverse complement strand
AAGGAATAACACTATGCACGTGTAATTGGAAGAGGTCCAACACAACAGCTAGACTAAGTGCGCAGGTCACGATGAAGACTGCAAGCAAGCCCTTTTCAACCATAGCCTGTTTTAAACCTGTTTAAAATATTTTTTCAAAATAGTTCGCTGGACTTATAGAGGGCTCCGCGCAAGTGCCCACAGAGTTAACGTTCGACGTCTTTCAGGTATTCTAAGAGGATAAAACCAATACCCAAGAGTGAAGTGAACAATGCAACGTTCTTTACACCACCGCGGTCATATTATCAGATTGATTATATAGCCTGCTATACCCAGTATAGATACTATTTTTAGTTAAAGACGGGGATACTACACGAAATTTTAACACACATGAATGTTTACATTTGCAAGGTAGGTATGCCGCCATCACATTCCTTAATTTTTCCGTTTGATACCCTGGAATGAGTAAACTATCAAAATGTCATGCGGTGAGCTTACTGGAGATTTAAAACCTACGGAGAGGAAAGTTTGACTGAATATGTGGGGTTCGTGTATGCCTATGCAAAGCAAGCAAAAAATTGAAATTTTAATGATGAGAAACGTGGCGACAAGCAGAAAAAGCAAAAATCATAATCGACAATCAAAAACAAGACACATTTCAGTTTGTTTGCGTTTGGTTGCGATTTTGAAGATGCTTTATCAATCCTTATATCTTTAAATGAGCACGAAACATGAACTTCCATTTAAGATTTTTGTAAGCAAATCTGAGGGCGTAAAGGGCGGGATTTTATGGTCGGCCCCGGGCGGCACTTAGCCTTGCTATGCCACTGACTCGAACTAAAGCTTTCACTGCCGGAAAGGTGTGGGAACACGTCAAAATTCAAAGAAAATGCGTGTGTAAACGTTGTTTAAGAGTGAAGCTACTCTAGACTTTATTAACACATTTCGATTTTTTTATTAACACACTTTGAACAACCTTGAATGCTGTAGAAATAGGCTATCCATTAAGCTAAACCAGCACTAAATTTCCATCGCTTGTGAAAGTAGGGCTTTGACACCAACGGAGTGATTGGAAGCGAAGTTTATCGATAGAAAGCAAACAAGGTGCCTTTGGTTGCTTTCAGAGCAATGCTGGCTTTATCAAATTGCTGTTTGTTGTGCACTTGAAACGAGCATAAACCTTTAAACCGACGTTGAAAGATTTGACCACACGGGAAAGTTTAGTGAAGTGAAGTGTTCCACAGTTCCCTACAAAAACTAAGGTGATGTGGTAAATACGAAAAACAACAAAATCATTAGCTTAATATTTACAAATGCAATGTTTGTTAATAAGTTTCAGCGTTTCATTTTTTGTTTATCCTTTTGATGACATTGGGACGCAGACCGACAACTTTATGCGCTATAGCGAAAAAGACAAACGAAACTTGCATTTTCAGTCAGAATGCAATAAAAACTTCCATGAAACCGAATGCAAAACAGCAGAGAAGAGAAACGTATCAACAAATTTTGATTTTATATGATCAGCTGGTGAGAATTTGGTTTCACAACAAGTAGTATGTCACGCAAATCCGTCGTAAACTCATGCAGTGTTTTGAACGGATTCAAGAACGATTTTGTGCATGTTAAACGGTTGGGTGGTTTCAATGAATTCTGATGGTTACCAAAGGAACTACGAAGAGGCACAAAAAAAGTCCAAGGAAGGTTCGTAAGATGATTGACTTGCGTACAGAAGATATGGTGGGAAGGGGAATAAGCACATCGCCTTTGTTTACATCTCATTCATTATTAAAATTTCAAAATGTATTTCTTATTCAGTTTCGTCTGTTATTTGTATTCCTTCCAGAGTGTCAGGAGTGGTCTCCGGCGCCCCTTTCCGCTTTCGTGCGCCTCGAGCACTGTTTTTCAAGTCTTTGCTATGGACCGGGAGCTGAAGCCGGTTTACCAGCTTTTGTGGGGCGTGCTCAACCAACTAGCCCATTTCTTAAAAGCTATCACCATAGCCTACAGTGATTTGTCACTCTTTATCGAAAAGAATCTTTTTACAGCTAAGAATCAGACATCAAACTCCTAGCAGAGTAGTCTTTATATTTCGCCTATAAGGTAAGCATCATCCGATCTGAGAAACGCATGAAGTACAAAATAGAATTAAATAAAACCAAGAAACAATCAAGCTACCAACTAAGGAAATCTAAACTGAAAAGAGTAGAACCCCTGTCCACTTTAATTGGAGTAGAAAAAGGATACAGTAGGAATAACTAATCAAAACAAACTATCAAGCGTATAGTGACATATAAAACAAAAATAACGGTGCAAGCGGCTGGATAATATAATTTGCTTGCAAGAATATAATGAGAACAGCCACGCCTTGGGTCTACGGATGGTCGCGACTGATCACGGGCAATAAACAAGCCGATTTAACGGAAGTAAAACCATCCCAAAACCTTCCGTTACATGGCAAGGCTGCGTGAAAACGATGCAAACTCAACAACTTTGAGCGAAATCAATAGTTAACGTGAAACAAGCAAAACAACAAAAAGCAGATCTTCCCATTTTCCAGCTACTAAAGCATATTCTGGAGATCTCAACACAATGCAAATGGAAATCATGAGCCTTGTGAGTCAGCGCTCAGCATCGACGCTCTGCAAAGAGTCTTGAAAAATGATGCTGTTGTTAGAGAGACTGTCTTCAATGCATTTTGCTAGGTCGTAGTCATTCATAGCACGCTTACCAATCGCATACCCAGCCTGAAACACACGAAAACTGCTGACAAAATCTATGTATATCCATACGGACATTGTATTAATGCACAGCAGTCAATCACAACACTACAAAAAAATTATGAGGAGAAAAAGACGCAAAAAATCAACCCAAAATTGAAAAAGACTCAAATAAATTTACTAGCAAAAAACAAAATCGAAAAGCACTCGAAACCAAAAGAGTACTGTAGAGACCAAAAATGTTTTAAAGCAAAAACCTTTGTAATCAAACAACAAATTGAAAAAGATCATTAAAAAACAACATTAACGGGATCAAATAAAAAAGCAATTAGGATTAAAATATAAACAAAGTTGCCAAAGGCAAACGGAAACCAAATAAAGCAGTGACCACACCGAAAAACATATGAGAAAATTAAAATCAAGAAGCATTCAAGCAATAGAAATCGAGAGTATCAAAAGTTTTCTGTTTCTTTGAATCTTTTGCAAACGTGAATCTTTTCATATGTTGTAAATAAAACCCTGAGATCTATTGAAACCCATTGTTGAAAAAAAATTAAATTTGGATTGAATTATACTGAACTTATTGAGTTGCAGAGGACAGGTCGGGCTCTGATTTTTTATCCCGTCTCAAGTTTGGAAGAGCAATGTCGAGAGAACATCTGCAGTGAATGATAATTTTGACGCTGGTGATCTCGTCATCTAAGATAACCGTCAGAAACTGTACGAACATATTTGAACGGCAACCAGGCTCAATGAAAAGTGCTCGAGTTCCTAAGTGGACTTAGTGAAGTCTGCGTTGACAGAAATGTACTAAGTAGACCATCAACCGCTCTGCAACGTAAACGTAGTCGAAGACTCGGTATAATCCGCGGGTGCCGGAGCAGCTAAGGCCTTGAATACATGAAGGCTGATGAGCGTATTCGTAATCATCGCAAAACATTTTGAGCGTAAACATGGCAAAACATTTTGACTCACGATCAGCACTTGAATATTGGCAAGGTACGACAATAACGGCATGCCACGAAGTTTTATCCATGTTTTTATCAATTTTCCTGATATACACTTGTCAATCTTAACTGGCGCCAAAACAGTTCGGTCTCGAATTGCCGATGACATACACTCGTCACCAAATCGTAGGCTGCCTACAGTACCCAACCCAGCTCAAGACTGCATCGCAAAATTCATGACTAAGCCTAAGCGGAATGATTTTCATCATAAAAATCCCTGTTCTATGTTTTGTTGTGTTTGAATGGAATATTTTGTACATAAGACGCCAATTAACATTTTGATCTAAATGACAAGAATTTCGAGCTGGCATAGCTCCTTCGCAATTTTCCTGCAAATAATGAATATTGCTGTTCGTGGATCTTAAGAAGATAACTCATGATTTTATGAATTAAGACTTTGGGTTTTTCTTGTCTGTGCTATTCCAGGGTTTGCAGAAAAGTGTTCTAGCTCATACAGTACAACTTAAAGAAAGTAATGAAGAAAACTACAGTATGTGAAGAGGGGTGGTCACTGCACTATGTGAAAATGGATAGTTTTGGTAGAACTGCTCATAAATGATAGTGTACGCCGGGATTACGAATTACAGAGGCATAACGAAACATTGCTCTTCTTCTTTTATAAGGGGAAAACGCCCTTTTCCAAAATAACCACTTGTGATTTAGATCAGCTTCAAACAACTTCATTGCAGCGTTTTACGCTACTGCAACATTCATAAGATTGGACTGTTATCTTTTGCTCGCAATTGTGCAGGAAATGTTTACGCAGTATTGAGAATACTTGAAGCGGGAAGCATTTTCAGGTCACAATTGTTACTTATTAACGATGGTTCAACCTTAAGCATGAGCAATTGCACGAAAAACATGACCGAGACTTCTCAAACACTTGTTCATTACAACTGACGCCAAACGCAAGCACTAGAGAAACGGGTATTGATTTCATTGTAGATTACGAGTCTTACCTTTTTCTGCTTGTCGCCACCTTCTTCATTAGTACTTTTTCTAATTTTTTTGCTTTCTTTGCTAGTGCATATGTGGACTCAACATGTTTCGTCTAATGTTCTTCCCTTCTGGTTTTTAGTCTCCTCCGGTAAGCACACCGCTGGGCTTTCAATGGGTTACTCATTCCAGTGGACCAAACAAAAAATTAAGGGATGTGTTGGCGACATACCTAGTGTACTTTGCAGATGTAAACATTTGAGTATGTTATTTTGTGTAGTATTCCTGTCTACAACCTAAAAAGTACATATACTGCATATATTAGTCTATAATATTAATTTCATAAGATGATTTCAGTTATGTAAAGGATGTTTCATTGTTCTCTTCACGTTTCAGTAGTGGTTCAATTCTCTAAGAATATATAAAAGGCTACACAAAGGCTAATGGTATTTATTAGTCATTTCCGTAATCTTTGACTTTGGTCATTTGTTTACTGGCATGTTCCCGTTAGAACGTGTTTGTCAGGTTTGTGAACGAAGCATATGAGTTAAATGATTTACATCTTCCTCGAAAGTTGCTACTGGCAGTGTCTTTTCTATACTTTGGTGTTTGCAGAGTATGACTTGCCATGCACTTGACTAGGCAATAATTAAAATTTAATTACATATTTTCAAACTGTCTTGGGGGACGAGTATAGTCAAGCTGCCAATTTATGGCAATGACAGTTAACTTTTTTTGAAGTGCAAACCTTTGAAAGCTTACATTATATTTTTGTTTTCTGTTGAAGCTTACCGACAGTCAAGAACAGGCAGCAGCAATTTTAATATTTGTTCTAAGACGTAGACAACGAGATGAAAATTATAACATGCGTTTATAACTCTTTTGTTTTAGCTTGAAATTTGCTCACACCTTATTCAAGGAAAAGAGCAGTATTGAGGGACCATGATAATGACATGGTTAACTGCTGTCAGTCGGAGGCCACATGAGCAATAAATTCAAACTGAATATAAGTGAAACAAACTTTACAGAACAGTTTGTAAATCACAAGTTAACATAACTTTGAGCCTTCAACTGTCCTTGAGTTTGTTTTGTTCAAACTCTCGTTTATCCTGAATTAGATTGAAAAGCAAGGAAGTAACAAACTGGAATTGAGCTTAAGAGTACTCCACGTGCATCACAATGAAGGTTTTCACAATAACGATTTTGCAAGTGTTTGATTCTCCTAAAATACCATAAAAATGGGCGCCATTTTGCATAGATACGCCACTGTTGATAACCGCACCTAATGACCAGACTACAGCTTATTGCACTTCTTGGAAATATCTCGCTGAACTTAAAAATAGTATGAGATGTACCAAGCAGTGGTGGGTTTAAGGTTGGGGGAGCCCGAGGCAAGACTGAAAAGGGCCCCTCTGATGACGTCATCATACTCAGCCAACCGTGATAAGCATTTTTAATCAAGCCTAAGACACAGCCACCGTAGGATACGTTTCTGCGACTACAGCATGACTGACATAGCAGGAGAAAATCCAAAGGGGTGTTCATGATGCACAACTTTGAAAACACTGAAAGTGTGGAAGACACGGCTGCCAAAACATGAATGTTAGGCAATAGCAGGTTGGGATCGCCCCCACTTAATTATTTTCGTGCGTTATTTCTCTGCATTCTCCATCATTAAATTACAAAGTTTACCACATTGAAAGCTTCACACTTTACCCATTTGATGAAATCCTTGGTAGTTGGTATCCTGAATTTGTTTATATTCATGTCTTTATTGGAATCCACAAAACTATAAACAACAGCCAAGAGGATATAAAATACTAAATTTGTTTCAAATTTCATTCTTTTATTTCAACTGCAAGAACATAACATACAAAATCATCCATCCTGAGACTTGGTTTGGAGAGTTTTGAGGCTGTATGAGTCAAGGCTGCCCTGATCTTGCCTTGACACTAGTTGTTTGAAAAATGTGCAAAAGTATGAAATAATTCTTCATATACCTTATCACAAATATTTCTAGCAAGCAGCCTACACAATTGATTAAATCTGTGCTAAGAAAAAACGGTTCAAGCTGTACTGGCTAAGAGCTGGCAAAAAATCCTTAACATCACCTAGGAAGTCTACCTTAAACCAACCACTAACTAGTCAAGCTTCAAATAACCTGTGACTTCAAGCATGGGCTAAATTGAAGCCACTGAAAATACCTGAAATATCTGCAGAGAATGGAGTACTCATAATACTTAAAACATGCCATTTCTTCTACCTGATAAGAAGCATGAATGAAGCTTGCTTATTAACAGTCTTTGCAGCAAAAAGCAATAATACAAAATTACTTTGTGAACTAAGAAGAAAATTTTCTAAAATTAAAAGATATAGTGTGGTCATTTCTGTAAAAATTGCCTGTCGTATTTTCTGATGGAAATGTTTACTAAGGTACACATCACAAGAAATGAGGAATTTGTCTAACCTCTTCAACTCAGAGACATAAAAACGAAAACCTTGGATAGACATTAGAATGTTCTAAACTAAAGCATGCATTTATCAATTTCAATTTTGCAAAACTTGAGCTTTTGTGCATCTGTTTATGCACTAGACATCTGATTATGCACTAGACAGTTATAGCTATTAGGTACTATTAGCAACTCGGGTGCTTGAAGCTGTGCTCTCCTCTGTAGGCTCACTAGTACCAAGTCTATCGAAGAGACCTTTATACATTTTTCGTCAGCTTTGTTCTTTCTTACTTTTTCCTTCTTTTTGCTGGTCCACTTGGATCTTTTCTGTTTAACTGTGGCATTTTCACAAACTTATCAATAAACCAAACACTTCAATTTCTAAAAATCATCAATTGGTATAAAAAATTATCATTTGGTATAACTAATTGCTCTTATTTGATAAGGTCTTTTCAGAACGTTTTGGAAGAAATTTTAACTCACAATTTTTTTAGGTATGGAAGTTGGTTTGAAGCTTTTTATTTAACCATTGGGGATGGTGGTGGGGCTCCATTGAAAATATAATAGCTCACTTACTCATTACAGTTGCTGTTAGAGGTCCCTTTGAAAGCAAGGTGCATATACATTACAGTTGGTGTTGGGGGCCCTTTGAAAGCAAGGTACTTAAACATTTAATGTTGATGTCTGGGCCCCTTTGACACCATAGTACTTGCACATTACAGTTGTTGTTGGTGGCCCCTTTGAAAGCAAGGTACTTACACATTTAATGTTGATGTCTGGGCCCCTTTGAAAGCATAGTACTTGCACATTACAGTTGTTGGTGGTGGCCCCTTTGAAAGCAAGGTACTTACATATTACAATTGCTGTTGGGATCCTCTTTGAAATCAAATAATTTTAAATTACAGTTGCTGTGGGGACCCCATTTAAAGCAAGGTACTTACACATTACAGTTGTGTTTGGGAGCCCCTGTTAAGGCAGAGTATTTACACACTAGTTTGTTTCAGGGGCCCCTTCAATGAAGTAAGCAGAGTACTTACACATTTCAGTGGCAGTTGGGGTCCCCTTTGAAAGCAGAGTACCTTCAAATTGGAGTTGATGTGGGCGCCCCTTTGAAAGCAAAGTACCTGAACATTACAGTTTCTGTAGGAGGGGCCTTGAAAGCCGAGTACCAAACTTATGATCTGCTTTGCGATGAGTGGATGATAAGTATTTCACCAAAAGTCAGGAAAATGTATGCGGGTAACACCTCAACCGGGGGCCCAAAAAGGGCAAGTGCCTCGCTCACCTCCCCTTAAACACACCACTGGTACCAAGAAATGTCTTTTTTCAAATTGGGTGACGGCAAGCAGCGATACGCCAACGCCTGAACTATGTTTCTTGTCGGGGCTGTTGAGGGAGCACTCTTCCCAAAGAGCACTACGGTGATTAACTCAGTTGCACGTGGATCGAACACCAAGTCCTCCGATTGAAAGGCGGACTAGCCATCGCCGCCCAAAAAAAATGTTCGTCTCCAATGCCTAGGTGTTAGGTGATGTTATGATGTGCCGTTGGGGCGTTCCTAAGGAGCCAACGATAGGAGAAAAACGATTAGGCAACCCTTGGATATTTGCCGTGATTTCATGCAGGGCCTTTTTCATCAGATTTTCAGAGGAGGAGTCATATAAACCACGAAATACCAGATCAGTAATGTTTTGTAATTTGCGGTCGAACGTCATCTCTTTCCTTTGTTCTAAGGACGTTTGACCGGGATGGGGGAAACGGCTTTTTATGGAGATGAAGGTGTAAGGACTGGGGCGCAATTACTCCCCAAGTAAGTGTGTCAAAAAGTAATGAACTCCAGACAAACGCCTGGGTACTTTAGCACATTGACTATGACTTAGATTTTTGAGTCAACAATTCATCAATTTACTCACTCCACAGCCATATTTGTTTTTTAGGCTAGCCAACCAGTCTCGGGCTTCTAAACACAAAATCTGAAAAGAGTGAGACCGTTTGAAAAACTTTCTTTCAAAGTCATAATGAAGAGTTAGAAATTTTGAACTCCTTTCAAAATTTAATTTTTATCAACAAAGTCCCGCTCCTGAGAAGGTGCCGCCTGGGGCCCAGGGGGCCCTGGGCACCCCCTTGCTACGCCACTTCATGCACAACATGTTTAACTTTCAAAAATTACCTGCGAAATAAATAGCAAGAACACGAAAAAGGAAAATTTTCAAGTGGTTTAGGGTATGATTATCTCAACGCTCGGGCCATGTTCCGAAAAATGATTTTACAGAAGTTTCCACCTTCTTCAAAATAGCAACTCGGGCATTGAAAAACTTTGGGGAAAGGGAAGGAAACTGCGTTTTGAAAATGCCGAACATTTTTGCTTTTTCGTTGCAAAATACGTTATCACTTTTTGTGAATTCAGTCAGAACTAAAGTTTACAAATCGTCTTGGTAGAAAAGTATAAAAGCTACGTCGTTTGTCAGTTACTGCCGCGTTGTTTTATACTTGATATAGCATTTTTATGTCTTTTAGCGCACGCTAAAACAGTCAGTCCAGATAAGGAGTCTACATTTTTCTTTCAAAAACGAAGTTAATTTCAAGCGATTGCAGTAATTTTTGATTAAGTGTTAAATCAGTGAATAAATGATCCAAGCCAACAAACGTTAATGTTGTTTCAAATCTGGATGATGTATTGAAAATTGCAAGAAATAAAACACAGGAAATCCATTTGATATCCATTAAAGATCAGAGCCACTTTCATGACCTCATCGCTTAAAATCCCTAAAACCAGTTGCAGTCTAGGCTGAGCACTTTGAACACAGCTTTGGTCAACGACAGTCTCAGACAGCAATCGCATGTCATGTAAAAACCTTTCATAGAATTGATACTTTGAAACCGTCAATCGAGACGGTTTTATTTGAACATGAGCTCAAAAGGGTAACATCGATTTTTGTTTATTTCCTATTATTTGTTGCCTGCCTCGGATGATAAAAACCTTGCATGGTTTGAACAATATATTGAAGGTAAATCTTGCAACAGCGTTACAGAGGTTCAAGAAAACGTTGAATGAAAAGTTATGCACACTATTTGTTAATCACGACCACTGTTTCTTCGTTAGTTTTGAAAAGTGTGACCACCTCAAAGGACCTGTTCACGGATACCGTTTACTACAGAATGGATCGCGGAAACAAAGGTTGGAGCAACTTTGCATGATAACGAGTAATTTTTTATATTGTTTTGCTGAAGACTGTTTAGGACTATTAGGTTTAAGCAAAAATCATAAGCATCGTAATGGACTGCATAACGTATAACATATGGACCTAAACCGTCTTTATCAGAACGTAAGCACAGCCCTGAAAGGTTAAAACCATTTTAAAGCGTAGTAAAATGCAAAAAAGTCGTCTATGTTACTGATGCTGGAAAATAATAACGTCATAACGATACGATGACATTTTTGCATTTTTTCTAAAATGCATATCATATTTAAAAATTTCTTAAACATATCTTACCCAAAAGCCATTTAGGTTTGATTTCATCCAAGTTTTATTTCAGCCGATTTGTTTTTACCGAATTGTAAAGCATTTTCTACACCCATTGCCATTCTAATCGATGTTTCCTTTTCAGTTATGATTCCACAATTGGTCAGAATCACAACGGAAACGATTCAGAAGCGTTTACAGCAGCTGAAGCCAATCTTCAAATCAAAACACAGAACCCCGCGACTCAGTGACAAGGTCTCGAAAAAACTTCCTTTTTTAAGTTTTTTTTTATTTTGAAAGAAGTTTAAGTGCTTGCCAATGCCTTCTGCACTCAATCATTATTGCACTACTTTGAAATTTTTATGGTCTTTTTACGGTTCATAAAATGAATACAAAATCTAAAACAATTGTGATGCTACATAATTTTTTTTAATTTAGCTCAAATGCCGATATCCTTCAACGCAATTTTGACCTTCATGGTGCATTTAAGTTTGACACAGACTTGAAAGAAACCTTCTGTCAACAACACTGGGTTGCATGACTACGTAGAACACGTCATAGGCGCGCTTGTGGAATGAGTTACTAATTTAAGAAGTAAACTTTAGTCTAACATGTATCCTTCTCTTTTATTAGACACACTTTTCAATGCCTAATTTTAAAACATCTAATATCTCTTTTTCAGCTTCTGCAGTATGTGGATTTTAGTTTTCAGCACACTAAGTTTACATCGAAACATGCAATTCTTTGTAGACCAAACGGACAAGCATAAAGCAATTTTTTTCAATGGTATTTACTGCTTTGGCCAAAACAAAAATTTATGAGATTTTTATCATCTTATGACTATGTAAATATGTAAACATACTAACTGCTTTAAGGATGCAGCAGTGATTTTTTCTCGTCGACATTTTGCTTGCACATCACCTATACATGTTTTGCTTTTCTGCTCTGACGTATCGCACATTTTGTCAGTCTTGAATCGGGAGCTCGATATCCTCGCATTTATTTGAATAGGTAAAGCACAATGTTTCATTCGGAAAGTGTTTTTGTACGTAAATATCGTTCCTCTGTTTGTTTACAACTCATGCAGCAAATTCACGATAGAGGGATTGCAACATAGCGATTTAACTATGTATAGGTTGGTTAAATGAATGTTGTGTCGAATTGATCAGAATTTTTCGTTACAAGGCAAACTTCTACAGTAGATTTTGAGAAAATTTCAATTTTATGTTTGGGCATACTTAATGTTTGCTGTAGTGCTTGCACAGAGTGGAAACATCCAAAACAACGAATTTTCTAATCTGAGTGCCCATTCCAAAAGATTCAACAAAAAACACGTAATCACGAATAAATGTAATTTTACAGTAGGAAATTCAAACCGTTTGTTACCAAAAATTATAATTGAGCAGGTACTTCTATGACCTCAGTATTATCATAATTTTTCGTTTTTAAAAGTTTTAAAAATTTTTTCGGAAAGAAAAATATTTGACGACAAATAATAGCATCAAAATATTTGCTACATCCGTTTTTACGTAATACATGACCATTTATTGCTGAGATTTGGCAACTGAAATGAAAATATGGACATATTTGATAATGGTCACTGTCACTGCCTAACGTGCGTCAAATAGTCAAGCTCTAAATGGTTTCACAGACAAAACTCTTGCTTTTGATCTATAAGCAAAACGACGCTTCTTTCATATCAAAACAAAATATAAATAGGCTTTAAGACATTTTTAAATATTTGAAAGCATATGAAGAGTTAAAGAAATTCTTCCAACCCAGATCTTACATTTTGAGTGCGGACACCGAACCTCCAATACAACATTGCAAGTTAGAACAAAATTGAAAAAAACGTCGCATGGTAATAACTTTATGAATGAATCTTTCTCATTGTTTGCAGCTGTTGTGTATCAACACTTCGTCTAATCTTTGTCAACAAGCACAGATACTAAAAGTTGATGCTGTTTTCAAGGCATTGAGCCAGTGGTGGCCTTAGGGTTTTGCGGGCCCTGTGCAAGAAGCATTATGCGGGCCCCCTACAGCGCGGTATCAACAAATCATTGCAACGCGACTCAAACTCTAATATACATAAATTGCAATACCGGTAACACAAAAAAGCTATTATGCTTAGTAGCGTATGCTTATATTTTGACGAAAAATCAGGGTGGGTATGCTGATAAAAAAACATGTAGGCTCCATAGTGACACGCCCGGTATCCATACCACCCATCTGCCGCAATTATACAAAATGCACC
>JGI24021J15306_10008228_pt1 | contig 12809 bp, 7 predicted proteins | sample Ectturendosymbi1_FD_15306 | JGI IMG/M metagenome (IMG submission 15306) | reverse complement strand
TACGGATTTTCAGTGATTTTGCCCGGATTTTCGACAAATCAAAGCGTTTAGGGGTGCGCCTGCACCCCTGCCTCCTACACCACTGATCATCACCATACACAAAAACGGAGACAGGAAGACACCAACAACCTGGGCATCTTTCTCCTTAACTTTCCTGGAAGAGTGTATGCCAAGTGCCTTGAAGACAGACGCCACGAAACAAGGTAGCCAAAGCTGGGTGATACCCAATGGGGTATTCGTGCTAGCCGTAGCATTACAGACTAAATATTCACTCTCCAGCAATTTTTTAGAAATCTTGGGAGTATGCCGAAGACCTCCAAACATATTTTGTCGACCTCGAGAAAGCATACGACCGGGTTCCTCGTGAATAGCTTTAGGTAGTGTTGCTGGAGGCGGTGTTGGCTGCCGCCTGTTATTGGCCAGTCAAAGTTTTCATGCTCAGAAGTTTGTTTCGTGTCGGGGGAGTTTAAATCACAATATTTCATTCTCGACATTTGACGCCAATAAGGGTCACTACTACTCTTCAGAGTATATATGAATTGGATAGACAGACACATCCGAGTCGACGACGGTGCCACAGCTGAGAGCTGCAGGATCAACTGTTTGCTTTTTGCTTGTGATTTTGTGCATATCTTCCACAAACAGGCTCCACCAGAGAGTTGGGTGTAGACTTACCATGTAGAAAGCCAGTCGTCCTCAAGCCATACTTTTCGAAATTTTCGCCGACTTTGCATTTCGGGTATCAAGAACCGCCATTGACAGAGCTAAAATTAACTGAAATAGAACACAATATGCAATCATCGTTGAAAAATGACAAATCATCGAGTGTTGTTAAAATGTGGCAAGCGTGTGACCGACTGCTGTGATAATGTACGTAAATGCAACGAAACTAATTATTATGACAGATGTTGTGACGCAACAATGCTGTAACGATAAGCATGGTGTAACGTCAAAATTTACCATTCCAACGAGATGTGAATTGCTGTGCCACGAACAAAAAATCAACACGAAACGCTAATTGCAAAATGATACTTAATGAAAAGTGTTGCATCTTCTGTGATCGTGACTTAATTATTTTATTTTTTTTTTTCAGATTTTTCAGACTTATTTATTTGATTGTTCAGCAGCACATTATTGCTGGTTTGAACAAATTTGATGTGAGCAACAAAAACTGTCAATAGCGGTAGTCTTATCATGGCACGCATTAGCTATGTGTGCTGAGCTGTAGACCGAACTGTCTTTGTTAGAAAAACTTAGACACGAACAGAAATACAACTTATTTGTTGGGCTACCTTCACATAACCAGTTAAACTTGTCACAAACGTTTGGATTGGATTTCCTAAAAAAAACGTTGATTTGCTTTACAAGCTTCAAGCCTGGTGTTGGCCTCCCTGTATCGAGTACGTTTCACTTTTGTTCATTAAAAAATGAACTGAAACTTTTTGTTTGTAGCCTAATTATTACGTGATCTTCCAATCCAAAGCCGATAAACTGAGAGTTTCAAAATCCAAATCCTGTTTAAATCCAAAATTCTATCAATCGTGTTCTGCTAATGGCAAAATAAATTGATCAATTTTTTGCGATTGTGTTTGCATTAATTCTAATGATCACTGACAATTGGTTTCCTTATTTCACATTGGCTCTTTGTGTTGTTTCTGTTTTTTTAGCTGAATCAAATGAAACAATAAACAAATCTAAAGCAGTGTTTGCCGCATGAGGCAAAAAAGGCAGTACCAAAAAATACCTTGGAAACTAACTTAAGTTAACTTATGCTCTATCTTCGGATCACAGCACTATAATAGTGAACATTTTGAAGACTTCAAGGCAAGCACCATTAGTATCAAATGCAATGAAAAGCTCAGTTATAAAGTGTAACACAGCAAATCGGACAAACAATTTACCAGGTACAAAATACAGCGCAAGCGAATCATTAGCACTAGACTACACATATATAAAACACTACAAGGACCATGGGTCAAGAAAGGAGACAGAATCCCAGTCACACAAATTCCACTTTGATGACGTGATGCATAAGAGAGCAGGCTTGCACCTTTCATGACTGGATAGGATGTGATCTAAATACAAACAAGCTGTACAATTTCGACAGATGTGAGAATCTCAACTGAAGAAAACTTACAGATTAAATACAGTAATCCACAGCTCTGAAACAGAACTGAAAGTAGCGAGGAAGTTCAAAACAAGATTATCAAATCCAATCCAAATCCGGTTAAAGAAGAACTACAGTAATGAAATGCAAATCCATCACAAAGCTGAAAATCCGCCAGACTTAAATCTAAATCCATGTTCTTCGCTGACGCATGGCGCAACAGCAGATCATCGGTCATGTGAGTAGATCAGGCGTCCAGGTCGATGGCGTCACACAAAGAGAAAGCAAAACTGAAAATTGCATGCCTTGATTTTAATAGCTGTTTGCAGTGGTTGCGGAAAGTAAATTTTCCGTTATCGAAACACAAGAAATTTCGTTGATACAGTGCTTCTTAACCTTTTTTTGGTTTCGTTCACCCCTGCCATCGATTGCTGCATACCCATTCACCCTTTTGTGGATATATGGCCGATGTGACAATAATCATAATGCAAAGAGTGTTTTGTTAGGTTAGACAACGCTATTTGCTCTACATTATCCACAGCATGCTTTCCGCAATGCAGTAAACTAGCTACGATCTTCAAATATGATTTAATTACAGACTCAGCTTCGCAAAATGTTTTTTTCGTTTCATCAGCATATACGATATTTGAAAAGAGGAAAGAAGCTTTTCACTAGCAGAGTCATTTAGGGCTGATGAATGAAAAGGGATTTTACTGTTTGCACAAATATTCGTGCTGGTGCTTGAAAAATTGTGAGGACTTGTTCTGATAGATGCCGTTTGTTTTGTAAATGACTCGGCAGATTTGAATGAGCCAAAAACAGGTTGCTATATTTGAAATAGCAAAACATGCATGGAACAAACGGCCCATGGCTCGATCTTTAATTTCTGGGGTGACAAACCCGTACTTAATAAAGTCATAACCCCACTTCCACCTTTTAATTTTTGAAGGGAACTTATGCTCGACACTAACGTTCCTTTTCAAACTTGGTTCTTTAACTGCGAAGCTGATGACGCCAGGGGAGGATCCAGTTAGTCACGTTAGGGGGGCAATTTCAGTGATATTTAGTAGTCAAGCCGCATATCGGCTTTGCTACTGTAAGAGAGAGGTGAAGTATACTTCACAACACTGCTGTGACAAAACAGTGGACGACAGAATGGCCTTAAATCGCAAACAGTAAAGACTTATTTGGAATTGGTTTTGATACGTTGTTTTACGAATAGTACAAAATCATGGTGAATAAAGTTACTTTTGTACATTTTAGGGGGGTGTTGATCGCCCCCTTGGATCAATCTCGGGATGACGCTGGCTTTTCCTGATCGATTTCATCTATAGATTTACATTTACTTTTCATCTATATATTTACATTTATCGATTTCATCTATAGATTTACATTTACAAAACAAAGTGTTTAAGTACGTATTTCATAGACATTCTGTAAGTATTACCCGAGATGTAGACGAATATTCGATATTGGAACCAACGCCAAACTGGTAATATACAAATAGCACGTACAGGATAATTCTGAACTTCGACTGATAAGGTTACACTGATGAGTGTCCATGTGCTTGAAACTTTCGAAAGTAGGCCTATTGCGATTCTAGCAGATAACTTTTGCACAGGAGTAGAGAATGGTCATGCAGAGAGCACAGCAGAGATTCTACCACTGGATTGAATAAAACATGGCATCTCTCAGTAAAATCTATCCCCATTGATACAGTTAATTGCACCATAGTACGGTTTTCCTGAAGTGATGGGTTTCTTACTGCTGAAGACGCAAAGTTAGAACGCTTGAAGTTCGCCATTATATTCACAATTGCTGGTAAAAAAAAGAATAAAATGCTAGTCACCAGACAATACAAAAAATTAGGAACAGAAATTTCATTCACCCTTCATTCACCCCTCTTCTTTCATTCACCCTTGCAAAAATTTTATTCACCCTGGGTGAGCCATTCACCCGGTTGGAAGCACTGTTCTAGGATAGCAATTTGTGACCTGAATTTCGACAACCATGTCCATTGAGATGCTCAGTCCATAGGTCGAATTAATATACTCGTAAAATCCATGTAGCAGTAACTGAAAAGTTCACAATAATAACTATAATGTAGTCAACGCTATTGCACAGTTGCAATTATAATTTTGCAAAAGTAGTTAGCATTTATTTAAATATCCCCAAAATAAAAATCATCGTTAGTACTTTCAGAATCACATCAAATCAATTTCAACATGAAGTTTGTCAAATTAACCATCATACCTCAAAAATTTTCCTAAACATGAGACCTGACAGCTTATCAACAGCATACTGTAAGTTTCATTGCTACTCTGAAAGAATGTGCAATAAGCATAGGCCTACTGCCACTGCATGCACTGTGAAAGCTGGATTCCTGTCCCATTGTGACGCAATTATAGAATAAGAGCGAAGTAGGAACGTTTGCATTTGCAACCCTGATTATTTGAAAGCATTGTGACGCAGCCGTGAGTCAAACTATATGCTGGCGTCTGTTGCTGGAGACAGAAATTCCGCTTGAAAACGTTACTAATAAAGGTTTGTAACAGCTCACTTTCCGAGCCCTGGTGAGCTTGATGAGATTTCGCAACTGGGTAGCAGCCGCTGGCATTCGGCATTTTATAAATCGTAGTTTTTGGCATCCGCTGACATTTGACATTTCCTAATTATACCAGTCTGATTTGGCGCCCCAAAATGCTGCCCTCAGTGGCAGATGTCACCCCTTGACCACCCTTAATTACGCCACTGCTAATGCCTGTTTCGCCGTATTTTTACTGCATACGATCACGAACGTACGGTTTTCAAAGAAAGTTTGGGTGACGTGCAGGGATGCAGTGCTAACAAAAAAGGTGCGGGAACGCACCCAAAAAACTAGCCACTTTAATAGTTTTAAACTCATTTTGAATGCACAACTTGCAAAAGGTGTGGGAACGCCTTTCCCGCGCGTTCCCGCTCCACTACAACCCTGGTGACGTGTAATAACATTGACCGCATGATTTTTTAAACAGATACTGTAATGATAATGACCAGTGATTGCAAAGAAACTGAAGCAGCAGATCAAACTTAGATGCAATTCGTTGAAGCTCGTGATGTCACGTTTCCTATATCTGATTCAAAAGCTGAAGGATGCTTGGAAAACCATGTCTGAACGCGACGACGATGTTACGCAATTAAAACCTTACATTATAACTAGACCTGAACAGGAACAAGCTCCTTTTGGGTAACGATAACTGGAGCGCCCCTCCGTTTGTAAGAATAGGATCTCACGTGTTTACACTACCTCCACACCTTATCCTCGTAAACTAATTTATCAAAGTGGTGCACATTTGTGCTTGACCAGACCATGATTAGTGATGGAGCAGCATACTGTAGAACAGGGGTCACCAACGTGGTGCCCGCGGGCGCCAGGTCGCCCGCAAGGACCACGTAAGTCGCCCGCGGGCCTGTTCTAAAAAAACATTAGCATGATCAATGTCTTCACATTAACGAATATCAACACTAAAAAAATTTAAGGTAAATTGAGCAAATTTTTTATTTCAGAATTGTGTATCAAACTAGCAGCCTTCACATTAATCGTTACACAAGAAGTAGCTCACAGTTTCAGAAAGGTTGGTGATCCCTGCTGTAGAATATTGATGTGACCATAATGTGTTTTGAAAGTTAGTAAACCTCTGTAACCTCGCAACATGTGCGTTTGTCTTTCTCCATTGTAGTGTCACGTTAGCGAAAAGGCACACCTTGACTACGTGGTGAACACTCATTTAAGCAGTATGGCTTACAAGCTCTCTAACAGGTGGTATTTAACTACTGTATTGTACAGCTACAGTATGTCCCATCCGTGGCCATACGGCCTAATCGAAGGTTTTCTGTGACCCAGTTTAGGTAGTCGCTGTGGTAAAAGTATCCTACATACTGACAACCTGTCCTTATTTTGATAATCTTGAATTTAACATTTTTGATGCAGGTGGTCTTCAGTGCCAAGTTATCACGTCTGTTACCACTTCAGTTAGGATACGAACGATTTCACTACTTTAACTTAAGCTAAATTTAGTTTGCTCAGATATAAGCACGTCATTGAATGTGCGGTCCTCATTAATATGTCATTGAATGTGCGGCCCTGGTTAAGACAGTGACATAATTTTTGGCTCAGTAAGTCATTTGGTTTGGACATAGCTGGTATAGTAGAATCAACTACCGAAATGAGTGACGTAACATCTTTACTTAGATTTTGCTTTAGTTTGCGATGTACGGGAGCGTACACAACCCTTCAAGTCCCGCTCGGGCCACTGCAATCTTTTGCAACTCCACAACCCGCCAGCCGATTGAGCTAGAGAGTTGTTCAAACCCTCTTCGGATTCGGCAAGTCTTCTAGTTCAGATTTCATACATTTTTGTTTCGGTTTGCGTTTAGGATTCTCTGTGGGCGACGTTACAAGTGGGGGTGTTTTTGCATTTTTGGCCGAGTTTACCTGGCCCTGGGCGTCAACCCAACGGGCCATTTTTATCTCAAGTTTCTTTGAAAATTAGGCTAAAATCCACGTTTTTAGAAACTACGCTAAAACCCACGTTTATTTTAGAGTTCAACTGGAACCAAAATTTTGGCTCAAAAAACAAAAAATTGGGTAAAAATTCTACTTCCACAAACGCTGACCCTGGGTATATTATATCCATATTGTATAGGGCCATAACTCGGCGACATATTAAGCTAGAGAGCTGTTCAAACCCTCTAAAGATGGGGAAAGTCTTTTGGCTTGCAAGAAAAAAATTGTTTCAGTTTTGGATGTCGTTTTTTTGTTTATGTTTACACGATGGGAGGATGTTTATGTATATCCGGTTTACATTCTGATGATGTCATCATCCCCTGGGATCCGACCAAACGTGACGATTATGTGGCTCAAAGTTTTATTGAATTCCAGGCTGTAATACGAGTCGTTAGAGCCCTTGATCGCCTTTTAGCGGTTCTGGTTCCAAAATTATGGCAAACTTCCGAAAATTAATAAGGGAAATCCCCGATATTTGCTCAGCAAATTCCTGAAATATTTGTATTTGTTTTGGCATAACCTTGGAATCAGAAACGCTAGCAAAAAAACACAAACGCTGATATTTGACATTTCGTAATTATTAACGCAATATTCCGACCTCAGTGTGGCGAATCAGATGCTGCGACCGAACACAAATGTCCACCCTTTCCTTCCAATAGTTACACCACTGGGACTTTGCTAAAAAGACGTTTGCCATAACCTGGAGGGAGTCAATCACTTAGCAAGTTGAAAAATAAGATATATGGGACGTAATGCAAAATATTGAAGATAATTTTAGCATTTTCGTTCGTGAACACCTTTGCACTTCTACTGTATGTCTTTGACAAAATAGTACGCAAGACTAACATGTTAGTGTGTTTCTTTCTGGTATTGTAGTGAAGCTAACACTGCCTACTAAATGACCATGCGAAACATTATACATTGTAGGTACGAGGTAGAAGCAAGTACAAACAACGCTAGCCACTGCAATGCGCTTGAGCGTCAAGTGAGTGCATGATATAACTGATCGTTGTAAATTGCATTGCATAACTCATATTTGAGATCCAGAATTGTGAGTGTGCATACAATACAGGGACCGAGTTCCAGGGGGGACGTGGGGATATGCCCCACCACTGTTGGACAAGAGGGGTCACAATATCCTTTGTCCCCTCAATATGTAATACAAATTTCGTGGTTGCATTACTTTACATTATTCAGGAACGTAACCGTAACCAGGGGGGAGTAGAGTGGCGAAGCCCTCCTGCAAAACATTTCGCTCCCGCTGGAAAAATGTGTTGGACGTAGTTTAAAATTATTGGATATACAAATTTTTTGGCCCCTCTCGGAAAACACTTCGCCCCACCTGGTGTCCCAAGCTGGTTACGGGCCTGACAGTATTACTATCGAAAAGCCCCTGCATAAAGCAGGGGAGCAAATAAGAAAACTGGACATTATCCTTGGATTACCTATAGACACAATGTACAGATTTACTATGGAAACTGAATTATCATGTCAACATGTCTCTCATTTTGGTAATTTTACAAAAAGGTCGTACTAAGGTTGAGTGAACATGGTTACGTCATCGAAACACAAACAATAGTATTATGTTTTTGCGAATTGCACAATAACACGCATATCACACAAAGTTTGTCCTCCAAAGTTTTATAGTAAACTCGGTCCCTGACACAACATCACAATAAAGACTCCAAAGCAGGCGTAATAACGTATACATTAAGTTTTGGCCAAAAGTGTATTTCCTGCGGTCCAATTAACATAACAAGGGACAGTGAAAGTGGACAAGCCGTCAGCAAGCGACCTGATTACGAAGTAAGATGAAGTAATTCCACCCACTGCTCCTATAGTCATCAGAAAGCATAAAAGTACTTTTATGAGAATAGATGTGTGAATCAAGCCCTCCGTGCTTTCAGAACTTGTGTTTGACAATTGAGTTATTTCTTCGCTACCGTTGGAGTTGTTGCCAGAAGCAGAAATTTCTGTGAACTTTAGGTGGACTTCATTCCGAACACGATCCTTGTTTGACTTTTTACTCCTGCTCAATAACATGTAAAACAGTGGCGGAAGTATAAATGTGTTCGCAGCGATTGTTGTGCCACCAACGAGGGTGAGTACAATTCCAAACTTAGGGACGCTCAGTCCAACAAATATCACCGAAAGCATCATAGCGGATCGAACAAGGCAGCGCTTGAATAAACACTCTGGAGAGAAACATAGAAATGGTGAATCCTAGTGGTTAAACGTATTGCTGCTGAAAAACATAAATCAAACAGACATGAAAAGATGAGACAGCACACTGAAAAGATATAGTGTTTTTTTTTATCGATTTTGGAGAAAATAGTAGAAGTGGCATGAACAATGCCCTTGAATATTTGCCAGAGTCATAACAATCATATTGAGCCTTACAAATGAAAACATAATTGCTTGTGAACCTTTGAATGAAGTTATCGCCAAGTCGTATGTTGATTCGGTCCAAGATTAATTTTGAGTGTATATACCAAAGAAACCTTCGCAAAGTAACAGTTATTGATATTTGTATATGTATGGAACAGACGCCAAGCACATTTAAACGAGCTCATCGTGCAAAAAAGAGTATAACCTTCGAATATCGTTTGAGAACTCTCTGCATTATTTTGATTGCATTTTCTGCGTGGTTATTCCTGCCACAGGTGTAGGAGCAAGGAAATTTTGGGGGGTGCGATGGATTTTTGCCCGAATTTCCCCAAACTTGCCCGAAAAGATTTTGTGCGACTTCTGCCTACAAATTTTCTGTCACAAAGATCATGAAGACCTTTTTTGGTGTGGCCTCCCCAAAAAAGAAAAAGGTCTTCATTTGGTTTCTGCAAACATTGGGCGCCGGTTTTGACCAGATATTTAGGGATTTTTCCCGGAGTTTCAAGGATATTGCCAAGATTTTCAGGGATTTCGCCCAAGTTTTATTTTGCCCGGATTTTTGGCCCCTGCATCCCCACCTCCTGCACAACTGAATCCTGCATCGCGTAGCAAAGTTGTTGCACAATGTTCATATAAACCCAGTTGACCTGCAATAATTGCTTTCTTTGTTTCAGTTTCCCGGAATGGTTTTGTTAGATGTTATTCCTATTTACCCAGTTTCAACAGTTTCAGTGAGTTTTCCAGGTTGTTCCACAGTGCAGCATTCGTAACGAAACCTTTGTTTGACAACTTAAATTAGTCCGTTCTTAGCGCTTATGGCTAATTTCTTAATTATTGCAGGCATGAGAGTCCCAAATGAAAAGCACTTTCGCAAAAGTTATGGAAATTTAATGCGGTAATTGAAAAATAGATTACTTTTATTTGTACGCAGGTGCAAATTTGTCGAATGACCTAAAGCACAATGGGTTCCAAAAATTTATTATCACGTGAGATGTACAAATCTGAGTGACCACAAACTCTGCGTGTTTGAAATTAAACAGGCTTAAACTTGGTAGAACACGATATGTTCCTAAAGTTTAGATTGAGAAATTCAGACGCATATGGATTTTACAAACGATTTCACAAGTTTTCAATGTGTATTCATGGACTTTTTCGGTCTTTGTGCAAATGCTTCCAGACCTTCTTTGACTATCTCTCCCTTTACTGATAGTCATCCAAATCCTTTCGACCTATGCAAACAACATTCCTCTTTGAATTTTCTGCGCCATTTCCACATGTGTAGGCCTACTACCGCAAGTGCTTTTTCAAGGTAGTCACTTACAAATGCTTTCTGTGCAGTCTTATTCGAACATGTTCGTATATATTCTAACACGCGAAATGCTTTTTCTATTGAAGTGAGTGCCAGTTATAAACCTGAAAACATCAATGCATGAACCATAAATGATAAGATTTTAGTTGTTTCTACAAATTCTACTGAAATTGAGATATTTTGAAACAAGGGCGTACGCAAGGGGGGGGGGTAAACCCCTCTTTGAGCTTGATATTTCACAAAAACTTTATTACCTTCGCAAAGTAGATTAACTGTTTTCGCACACTTTTTGCTTGTTAATTTATCGACTTAATGCAAATACCATTTCGCCTGAAGATACCTAAAATACCTAGGTGTCAATAAGTTAAGCTGGAAACCTCATGTACAAAAGGTAAAAACTCAACTATCAAGATCTTGTGGAATTCTATCCAAACTTAAACATTATACAACACCACCTGCACTGAAAGTTGTCTATAACTCATTAATCCATCCCTACCTGAATTACTCAATCCTCGATTGGGGACTTGCTTCGAATGCAACCATTCAGCCTCTCATTAAGCTCCAAAATAAAGCTATAAAAATAATAAATCCAACTAACATCGGATCACTAGAAGAACATTTCCAGCACTTAAACATCTTATGCCTTCCCAAAGTAAATAGCTTTTCAGCAGGCAAATTCATGCACTCTTACCATAACAAACTGCTTCCAAATAATTTTGATGAATATTTTATTCCACTCAGCTCAATTCATTATCACTCCACAAGACTAGCAACCCTAGAAACCTGTTTTTACCTAGAGTTAACTCTTCCTCAGGAAAATATTATCTCAAATTTATTGGCCCAAATGTGCGGTCTTCAATACCAGACGATATCAAATTTTCAACCACCTTTAACTTTAAATGGAAACTTAAGAAACACCTCCTACAAACTTCCCAATTATGAACTTTAGCAACATTTCACCTGTCCAGAACAAAACACTGTGTATTCTAGTGTTCTGTAACTCTGTTTTATTTTTTGTTTGTATTTACTTTTTCGCATTCTCTGTGTGCATATTCTATGCTTTCCGGCATGAAGTACACTTTTTGTTTTTTTCTGTTTTGCTTTGTTTTCTTTTCTACCTCATTAATTACTTTTTTGTAACTTTTTTACTTTTTTTATTACTATTCTTTAATTTCTTTGTATTGCTGAAATTACTCTAACCACACCAAATTCCTTCACTTAAATTCGATCCACTCATCTATGTACATAGGCGTGCGGTTTCACCTGTACATTTTCTTCACCATGTTCTGCGTTCATTCGTTTTTTGTTTTTCTTTTAATCATGCCTATTCGATATCCAACTGTTGTTTCTCAACACTTGTCAAAAATTGATAAACGGGATTGGTTGACTAGATGACCGCCACGGTCTTTCGCCAATCATATATGACACAGCGCCCGTCTTTGTTTACACTGATCAGCTATTGTGCCATTGTATTTTCATTTGCTCTAATTTTCGCTAATGGTTAGTTTGCTGCATGCGATGGCTTGTATGGTGCTTCTGCATGTTGCCTGAGTCATATGAAACAATAAACCATTACCATTGCTGAACTCAGAAAAAAAACTGTGAAATTGGCGATTTTGTGCAACAAAATATAATCTCACATGGTAACTTTGCAGGGATTGATGTGTTGATGTGCAACAGCTCCATAATAAAATCTCTGCTGCACAAACTACCACTGAATCGCGCAGCTTGCAAATATGGCATCTTTGCTGAACACAATTTGTATGCTGATTCAAGTGTGTGCAAACACCTGAGTGGTCTGTTCAATGTGTGTTTAATGCATGGAAAAAATCCTCAGGAATGCATGCAAACAGTCATCGTACCTATTTGCAAAAACAAGAATGGGAACTTAAGTGATGCTGGGAACTTTATGCCTGTTTCCCTTGCAACCATCATCTCCAAGTTGTTTGAACTCTACATTTTGTCATGCATTGCTCCACTATTGGCCACAACAGACATCCAGTTTGGCTTCAAGCCAAAACATGGCACTGACATGTGTATTTTATTACTTAAACAGACTGTGTCTTATTATGTAAGCAAAGATACCCCAGTGTTTTCCGCTTTCTTAGATGCATCCAAAACATTTGAAGAAACTAACCACAACCTGCTATTTGCTAAATTAATTAAGCGCAATGTACCCTACCTATGTTCATAGTAAGACTGTTGTTGAGTTGGTACAGGCAACAGACCATGCAAGTAAAAATGGGGTACCAACCACTCATCCCCCTTTACTGTGACTAATGGGGTAAAGCAAGAGGGAGTTCTGAGCCCATGCATGTTTGCTCTTTACCTTGATGAACTCTCAATTCAGCTGGGATTAGCCAGGGTGGGATGCACTGTGGGAAATATGGTTGTGAATCATCTAATGTTTGCTGATGATATATGTGTGTTCAGCCCCAGTATTAGTGGGCTGCAATGTC
>JGI24021J15306_10008227_pt1 | contig 12810 bp, 8 predicted proteins | sample Ectturendosymbi1_FD_15306 | JGI IMG/M metagenome (IMG submission 15306) | reverse complement strand
TTCTCTGACCTTGTGTTGGCCTTTCAACGTTTCACACCTGTTAGCATTGCTTGCAGATGATAGGACTGACGATGCGTAGTGTTACGTGAAATCGATTTCCTACTAAAAATTTGTGATTGATTCCTTGCTTCATTCACATGTGGAGTGAAGTTACTTGAATACACTATGCATGGGGTTGCATTGTAATTTCAGAGAATATTCTGGTAAAAGTGCTTCGTTATCCAGTATGAGAACCAACTGTGACAAAGTGAGCCAGATTATTAGTGTTTTTACAAAAGCAAATAATGTAATGGCTAAACTTTGTGTAGAATTTCTATAAATATAAAATATGTACTGCATCTGGGAAAAAATGGAACTGTAGACCTAACTTTATATCTTGAACTTTTGTTTGGTGCAATATCAGCCGGCTCATACTCTGACTTTTGCACATCAGTGATCTGCATTTGAATTCTAACTTGTCTCTTCACTTAATGCAATCTGAAGTATCACAATACATGGGTTCAAGTTATCAATTTTTAATAATGCATTTACATCAGAGTAGGCATGGTATTCTTTGCTATGAAGTTATTTTTTGAATATGACAGTGAGGTTATGCCTAAGCATAAAATCTCGTGATCAACTATAGCTTTAGCTTTGTTTTGGAGTGTTGTGTTTGTGAGAATTATTCTTGTGTTTCAGTGTGAAATACTTGCACTGCAGAAGAAACACATGTTGATTTCTTATCGTTTAGAGAGGCAATTGGTAGGATCACACTGACAACAAGAAAATGACAGCAAGAAAGGTGATATTTGTGCAAAAAATTAACCCATTTGTTATGTACCTTTACCGATAATTTTCATTGCTTTATTTGTTTGAGAATATCCACGGAAAAACTGTTCGTCAATGTACAATCATGCGTATCCTCGGAAAGTCTTTTCTTTGAAGTGATAGATTAGAGCAGGGTTTCTCAACTGGGCACTCGGCCCCCTTTGGGGACCATGGAGCAGTTCTCCGGGGGCCACGAGCAGAGGCTTTTACTAATTAGCTCTGCCGTAATATTGCAAATCCCAAGTGTAACAATATTAATTATACTCCAGTTGAAGCGGGAAGGGGCCACAAATAATGAAAGGTTGAGAACCACTGCATTAGAGTTTCGAAATTGACATAGAATCACGACTGTGTCAGCATTGTTGCGTTTTTATTTCTGGTAGATGGTCAAGTCATTTTTCCAACTTGAATGAATGTGAATACTTTTGCAGATCTTGAAAAAGGTGCTGAGCGTGGAACAGAGCGAAGGTGTCGGTGCTCGAGTTCATCGCAGTGTCGGCAGACCAGAGTTACAGAACCTCGATCCCTTCTTGCTTCTCGATCACGGAAAAATTAAAAAACCTGCTGGTAAGTTTCACTTTGGATTCAATCGGCAAATGTGGAAAAAGCGACATTAGTTGTGTTGCGTTTTCTGTCTGCACATTTCTGTTTGAAGACAATTTTCCCCTTGTGCACTGCTGGTCCGTCGTTTCCACCGGATTAATTTCTTGCAATTTGCTTTTAACCGGCTATCGTTGCTGGTTGACGTCAAAATTTGTGGAAGTTGTCATTGTCAACGTTAGGTTTTGATTGTATGTTTCAGAACTGATGCTACTACACACTGTTGCACCGCCGATGCACTTGGTCACTGTTTTTGTACATTGTTACTTTGCCTTGCGCAAATTTCTTTCGTTTTGTCGCCTAAGACCTGTTCTCACCTTTTTTACTTCACAGGTTTTCCCGATCACCCCCATCGTGGTTTTGAAACGGTGACCTACATTCTGGGAGGTGCTATTGAACACGAGGACTTCTGCGGTCACCGGGGAATCATCCGCGAAGGGGACTTGCAATGGATGACAGCAGGTGCTTCTATAGATTTGCATATTTGGTCTGCTTATGTTGCAGCATGCAGTACTTCTTTCTTTTGTTGCACAAATCTCTTACTGTGTTTAAAGGTAGGGGAGTTGTTCATTCTGAGATGCCGCATGGAGACGAGGATACCAGTTTTGTGCAATTGTGGGTGAACTTGAAGAGCAATTTGAAGATGGTTGAGCCAGCCTATCAGGTAACCGTGCTGCTAAAATTCATCGTAAACACGTTGTAGGTGCTGTTTCGTTTGTGCAATACCTCGTCGCCTTGAATCACACATTAGGGATGCTTAATAAAAGCTACTCTTAGGAATTTATACGTGTTTAAAACCATGTCAATCTTAGTGTATAGAATAATAACCAGTCTCCGCATGTGAGACACGCAAGGAATCTATCGCAAATTTTTAAATGGAAATCGATTTCACGTAACACTACGCCTAGTCTGTCCTTGAATTTTATTTAAACGCTGTAGCATCTATTTGGACTGATGATGCGTAGCGTTACGTGAGCGATCGATTCCTTCCTATGTCGCATGTGGTGAGTAGTTACTTGAATACAGATATGTGCAAGTTTAAATCATCGCAAAATGATGAAAGCAGAAGCCGGTCGGCTGATTCCTCGAAGGCCTACAGAGAACTTAAGAGCTTTTAATTATTGTATACAAATACAATACTTTTTGTGTTTATTCCATTAAATCCTGCATTTTGCGCGTTGGACTTCAGCTATGTAGAATACCCACCAAGCAGGCGATCGTGCAGAATGCAGTGTAGCAATCTTAGCAAGTTCCAATTTTTGAAGTGGAACAACACTACATGGGGATTACATCGATACTGAGTCTTTTTTGCAGCTAACGCGTCAGCTCGTTTTCTTGGTCAAATGACAGTTTTTGTTAACAATTTTGAAATGTAGTTTTGAATCTCCACCGGCCTCCTGAATCTGCTATGCAGTGCATTGTATGTTCCTCCAGCATTTCCAGGCCTCAAAGCCAAGTCGTGTCTCACAGGGAGTGGTTGTTGTATTATTCTCTCCGTACTGTCCGTTCGCGTGGAAACCAGGATAAAATATGTACAATATGCAGGGATGTAGTGCTAAAAGAAGAGGTCTGGTAACGACGGCGTTCCCACACCAAATAGAAAGAAAGACCGCACCAAATAGTTCGAAAAAAGTGGGCATTCGACTACAAGACTATTCTGGCTGGATCTTCCTATTTCACCGTAGACTTTTGACTAGCAGTGCGAATCTGCGCGTCGCTAGCACATCTATGACATAGCAGCCGTGTGTTACTGTAATCTAATGCAAAAAGGTGTGAGAACGCCATTCCCACGCGTTCCCACCCCACTACATCCCTGATAATATGCTATCCATGTTACGCGTGGCAGTCTGTGCAATGCGTCATATCTTCCACTGTGTTAAAAGCTAAGCCAAGGACGTAGAAACGAAAGGAAAATCTGACAGGCGCGTAAAGATAGTGCAAAGTGAGTTTAATACAACTTGACCTCTCTCGTTCAATTGTTAAAGGTTGTGGTCTTTCAAAGTTGTATCGGACAACCTGTTTTAATGTATGTGTGTTTTGCTTTCTTTAACTGCAGGAGTTACTGAGCAAAGACATACCAAAACCAAGCAAAGATGGTGTTAAAGTTGCTGTGATTTCTGGCGAAGCTCTTGGTGTCAAGGTAAGCCTAGTATACTAACTTTTTTCTACCCTGAAACTGAAAGGCAGTAAAATTGTAGATATTAGTTGACTTACTGAGGTCGTTGCATATCTAATACTAGCCGACTAATCGTAAATGTGGTGGGATTGTTGAATCCGTTCTTTAAACCAATCTTGAAGTTGTTTTCGAAGTATTATCTTTTTACTACGTGTTGCTCTAACTGCCTGGGACATGACTTTTATTATGGTGATGTTTTTTTTTAACTTTTTTCCCAACAGGGTTCATACCGAAAAGCGTTGCTTCTGTAAGATTGACTTTTTCTAAGGGTACCTCGTCAAAACCAGGGTAGATAAAAATCATGATTTTTTCAAAAAAAATCGGATTTTTAAAATTTAAATCAGATTTTTTTATTTTTATGATTTTTTTGATTTAATGTGCAGAGGGTGACCCACTAACACTCGTAATTTTAAATTTTAAAGAGCTTGTTTTAATATAACTTTTTATTGGGTTTTGTTTTTCTAGTACAGCAACTAGAATTCATCTGAACTTTCATTCAAACTTACTTTGCACTTATACAATACGCTTAAAGCAAATCAGTTCATAACACCAGTACCCGTGTGTAAAACAAAATAGCCTATTTATTGGAATGGCAATACCCAAACCATCTGTTCGTCAACTTCAATAACACTTATGGCATGTTGATGTTGAGAAGCTTGTACAAAAATACAACCGATTAGAATACCAATTAAATGTGTCATACAAATCACAGCAAGCTTCAAAACTGCGTATGAATTTTTACTTGATTTTTAAAATTGTTGTCACTGATTTAAATGAAATGATTCAAATTTAAATCAAATGTTAAATCAAATGATTTAAATCAATCAACCCCGGTCAAAACAGTCACTTTATAATGAAAGCATGCTTTATATTCTGCGGAAGAGTGTTAGAAAGTAACCTACTCTCGGTTGCGGGCAACCTATTTGATATTTGGAAACTATCTCTGGTAGCCGCAACGTTTCAATACTTGGAAGCTTTAAAAAAGTTTGTTCGGAGAGAAGACTCTTCATTAAACTCTCTGCTTTTATGCTCTTCATTCGCATATGATTCAGCGGGGCACGGATGATTCGCTTCAATATGGCGCTGTAGATTTTACTGTTTCGGAACCGAAACCACTTTTCGACAAACAAGGCACAGCATTTTTGCGTTTAAGACGGTTAAAAAGTATGTTTGTCCATTCTGGATTAAACTCTTGGCCCTCAGTTTCAATCTTTTTCTTGAAAAAAATGCTGTGTCTCAAATAAATATAACTACTTAGCTAAAATCGTACAATCACTCAACGCACGCAGTAGGCCTAACCTTATGAACGACTTGCAGCAAATACAGGCAAGAGCCATAACATCGATGGTGTAATAAATGCTAACGTTGATTGCATCAGCAATTGTTGCAGTAATTAATAAGGTGTGAAACCCCGCAACTTCAGTGAAAATCGACACTTATTTGCATCACGTGGAGATACAAGAATTAATTCTAACATTATTGCAATTACTGTTCACGTCAGCAATAGGTTTGCCACACGATTTTGTTTGAACCGTACAATGTCTTCAAATCATGTGGCAGGCCGCTTGCGGCCCACTGGCGTGGACTGTTGCGCAGGCCTGCCTTAGCCTGTATGTGTGCTTCGGTATGAAGTTACTGCTTTTCACCTAAACTACTAGAATTGATTCATTTACTGGTTATAGACATGCAAATTAGTAGCAAGTTTCTTACATCTAATACATTGCAGCAACGTTTTTAATCAAATTTTCCCTTTTCACTGTTTTTATTTTTTGTTTGGCCAGTGTTGATGTTCGCAGCTTAAAACTGATGTGACGTGTGTCGTTTTCTAAACTACTTTATAACTTAGGTCCAGCTTTCACGTATTTTCTTGATTTGTAAAATTATCACTTCTAGCGTATTCATAAAAAATGCGCTACCATTGTTTCCGTTTAATGCTACTTGACACGACGGCGAGCGTTTCAAGGAATTAATTAGGTGGTTGTTTGGCCTAAGGGCCGTTTAGCCACTGTACCACTGTTGGCCTGCGTAGTTCTGCAAGATCGCGAAGTCAACAACAGTTGGATATTCCAAGCACTTTGCTATATCCAGTATAGCGGTAAATTCCAGTGACCGTCACGTGTTTTGGCTATTTCAGAGAATAGCCCTTTCAAAAAGAAAAATTAAGCAAAATCCTGCCTGCTCCAAGTGTTCATCAACACTTTTGTCCTGCAGTCCAAGGTCTACACTCGCACTCCTACGCTTTACCTTGATTTCACTCTTGATCCACATGCAAAGCACGTGCAACCAATTCCTAAAGGCTGGACAGCGTTCGTGTTCACCTTAAGCGGAACAGTTCACATTGCAGGAGATGAGGTACGCTTTTTATGCTTCCACTAATGTACATGCGCTTTTGAAGTGGCTACGAATTGCAGTTCTCATTATTTCAAAACATAATACGAGCAAGCAGTCCCGCATTCGGGCGATTGCTCCCACCCCGAAATTTTCGAAAACACTCCCCCCGGGTATAACACAACAACAACGACCTGCAGTCATTTTGCCCTCCCCTAAAATATCAGCTGGTTACGGCCCTGTGAGCGAGGATTTTGCCATCGGTTATTGTGTTTCTGTACCCGTGCTTTGTGTTTGTTTTCGCTGTTATAAGGTCATTGAAACGTCGAGAAGATGCACTGCATATACGTGTTCGCAATGACAATTGTTTTTCTCCGTGGTGATGAATGAAGTGAACTGATCAGTTAGCTAAACTTGTTCAGGGGCATCTTCCGGGGATATTCTTATTCAGCACGTCGAAGTGCAAATAACCTAGCGCACCTTCGCAGTTGTTGTCGATTTGGCGTTTTCGCGTATGTTAACCTATTTTAAGGTAACAGCTCACCACACCGTTGTGTTTGGGGACGGTGACTCTGTTGAAATGGAGAACAAGTCGAACGACCAAACACGATTTTTGTTGATCGCTGGGGAACCACTCAACGAGCCAGTTGTACAGCACGGTAAAGATATATTTGAGTTCGAATTTGCTGTAGCTTGCGAGCTGCGAGTAAAATTTTGCAGCTTGGATATGTGTTCCTCAATATGTTAAAAATCTTGGTAAGAAAGTTTAATCGTGCTATTTTCTGCCTTCGTAAAAGTATTTTTCAGTGTAATTCTATAGAAAAAAGGTGGTTTACTCTATCGTAGCGTGTGAAAAATGCGAGGAATTATTAAAGCGATCCTATAGCATCACTTTTTCCTTTTTTTGCAGTCAAGTAAAATGACTAAGTGTGCTACACATTTTGGGTAGACTGTGTGTGCCATTCACGACTGCAATAAGATGATGTGTCTTTTCCCACAAAAAAAAATTATGTGTCTTTTTCTTCCTGGCTTGTGCAAATGTTCCTTGACATTTTCACCTCTTGAAATAAAAGCGTTGTATGGTTTTCAGGCCCGTTTGTCATGAACAAGCCAGAAGAGATCCAGCGCACGATCGCTGACTACCAGTTTGGCAGGAACGGGTTCGAAAAAGCCCCTTCTTGGAGAAGCCATCGATCTAAATCTTGAAACAACTGCTTTGCATCGTCTTTGGTCAGACTCATCGTCTGGCCTTTTTCACTTCGCTGCATGTGTAAATTTGAAAGTGATTAAAACCGGTTGTATTTTTCTTCAAGATGTTGTGTTCGTAAATTTTGGGTTGTCTGTTTCATCTCGTTCGACAGAGAATATAATGTACATGTAATACACCCAGCAGCGTTTTTAAATGTTTGAAGAGAATAAACAAACTTGTGTGTTATTTCGTGTAAATGTCAGCGATCGTCAATGCTGTCATCATTACTTATCAAACATTAACAACTTTTTATTTCCACTGCACAGTTTGTAAATTGCAGTGGTTGAATTCATTTAACTTGGCGCGCATTGTGTTTTCACCTATGAAAATGAATGTACAAAGTAAACGGCCACGACTGATAAGATCTGCTTGCGGTATTGTCGTGTCGAAGAAATGGTTCAAATTACCGTGATTCGCTTTGAAATCGCCATTATTACGCTTCGATTTTCTTCTTTACGGAAATGTTCCAGACTTCCAGACGTAGTGTTCAGCATCAGCATAAGCCTTGTTGCGAGTTCCACCGTCATACATCACTTAATCCGATTTTATGAGTGCGCGTTGCATTTTGAAGGCATTGCTGTCATGTTTGCACTAACCTGTCACTGCTAATTATCCTCAGTTTCACTCACGTCGTATTTTGCTATGAAGCCACGTACAATGTGCATTGTGACGCGTGTTTCGTTTTCAAACGACCCAGAAAGGCCTGTGGTGATACAGTACACAGTATTAGGTCATTGTTATTGTTTGCTATATTTCGGCGACCCAATTCTTAAAGCGTGTTGCGTGAGGTACCGCCAACCAGTCAAACGTCTCTGTACTTTTTTGCGAAACGCTCGTTCCCGAAACACCTTCCGAGCGTTTAAACCAGTGGTTTTCAATCTGGGTTCAATCTAACCTAGTGGTTCGGTGAGTAAGTTCAAGGGGTTCGGCGTAGGTCAGATGCATGGTTCATTTTGTACGTTAATGAAATATAAGAAATTTTTAATTCTAATAACAAAGGGTTTTTAGAAACCCGTCTAAGGAGCGTGGATTTCAGTCTTGCTTCTTTACCTTTTTTGCTGAAAGTTTATGGTGCGTCGGGCGTTTGTTAAACCTGAATTGTGGTAACCTGCAATAATAGCACATTAAGCTAGAAATCTAGGTAAGTGCGACTCGCAGCTTTCCGCAACGTAACTTCGTCTCTGGTTTTGACGAAACTGTGAACCAGTCCGTCATTGCTTTCAAATGCTAGGAACAGACTCATTCCTGGGAAGGTTGATAATGAAGGCCGTCAGCTTCGTTCGAAGCAATCCTTGCTCAGCTCAATTCATGGTGTCTAATCTCCGGGCGGTGTTAGTTATTTACAGCGGTTGCGAAAAGTACATCATCCTGGATCTCAAAAATGTGATTTGCTGACCGTGGCGGGAAATGCGTCAAATATCAACGCTCGCGCAGTGTTCTTACAAAAAGGTCTTTATATAGTCGCCCTCAACCCGACCAATCACGAATTCGGTGTTCGTCATCAAAAGCACGAATCTTTAGCCCTATATATGCATTTCGTGAAATGCTGGTTGAAAGACGCTTTTCGCGCTGGTTGATATCTGTGATAGAGTAGAGCGGGAAATTAACGCAGCAGAGACTGTTTAATTTTCAGATACGAAAGGATTTTTTTATAGTTTGCCTCCCAACAAAAAGCTAATCTAAAACAAATTTGATTGTACTGTAGTAACAATTAAATGAGGCGGCAGTGTCTGATAACTTTACATGTAGGTTCGACGTAATAGGTCGATTCGTGCTGTAGTTGTGATTGGCTAAAAGCACTCTGTTAGATTCAGTGCGATCGTGAAGAAAGGTCCGGTGCACTAAAGAAGCTTTAAGAGAAAGTTGGCTGAATCATGCAAAAACTTGAAAATGAAATTAAACAGTCGTTCTTACAAATACCAGCTTTTGGAAAACTAACAATCACATTTCTCGCTTAAAAGCTCGCTTCCTTTGTGTAGCAGTATATGTTTGGAGTTTAAGAGATCGAATATTTGTCAATGTTGTTACTGCACCGTTCGCGTCACCAGCGTCCTAGTAGTAATTTTATACCTTTCTATTTTGCTTTCTATGTGTTTCTTTCGGCACGTTTGTTGACGTGCAAATGGTCTTATGCTTTCACGTACGCACACTAATCGTATTTCTTGCCAGGCTCCTTTGTTATTGAACAGGATTTTGTTTTTTGCCCATTGTTGCACTTGTTTGGATTAAAAGTGCAACGCTTTCCAATCTGTTCTGTTTCAATTGAAAGTTTAGCACATGTGCTGCGCTTGCATACCAATGTTCGGTCGTGTTTCTGTGCATGGATTCCACAGCACCGCGCATGGTGCGAAGGATATAGACCGCTTGATTTCAATCGCTTCGGAAGACATTGCATTTGAACGTATTTTAAATTTGTGTGCATTGTTTTCGCACATTTAAAACACGCTTTTCGTTCGAAAATTAGCATGTTTAGCAAACTATTTTTTGCCCAGGCAAGTACATTTTGGGTTGCAGGTATATTTCTGTTCAGTGAAACCCATTTTATTTTTGTGGTTTTCCGCGGTCCTACTAGACTATGGCCCCCTTCCCGAAATAAAGAAAATCTGTTGTACTCAAGCGAGTCAGAAACTAACCGTAAAAAACAAAATTTGTTGTTTAACGTAACTGGTAAGTGTACGCTACAAATACGTTATAAACTCCTGGTGTTTTTACGCATTTTTGGTGGTACTGTAGAATTCAGATATATAATGCTCCGGTTAAGTACAGGTCAGATCTTGTTTGTCTTTCCACATTTTGCTTTGAGCTTTGCGCAGAACTCGCATATTTAGACGTTGAAAACCTTTGGCTTTCAGGATATTACGCATCTGAAATTTGAAACACGGTTGCATTTTTCGCTAAAAGCCAAGGTTACTTGAAACTTCTGCTTAATTTCTGCTAAGTTTATCCTTTTTGTGAATTGTATGGTGCGAATAAAAACCTATTCTGCCCCACTGCTCAGTCTTCGCTGTGGGGATAGCATCTTATAAGTACACTACTACATTGGGCAACCAAGGTATAAGACGTTATATTATGTTGTTTGTAGGAACTGATTTTGATAGAATTTAATCAAGGTTTGCAATTTTGCTTGATTCCAAATCGTTCAAGTCGTTTGGCGCCACACGTTTGTTCCGAGTCCGACAGCACTCCGTCTGCTGAGGAGTCCGCATTGTGCAAAATGTCGGTTGCACGTAAGGTGACGTCATCCATTTTTAATCGTGTAATTAATTCTGCGTGTTTTAATCGTTTCCTTGGTTTCTTTTTGTTTTACGCGTTAATATCTTGGTTTGAATTCGAATGAAAATGATTTTTAAAAAGGTTGATTGGCCACTAGTGATTTCAAAAATTTCATTCAACCCATCTGATTTTTCTGAAGTAGTTGATCAAGGCATTCAGGTAGGTTTCCGTAAGCTGCGTCTCAAGCACCCCTTGTATTAATTGCGCAATGAATAACATGCAAACTCTCATCTGTCTTCGGCTTTGGGGTGTCTTTGGATCACTGATCGCTATTGCAAAGAGCGAAAGGAATATCTGCGAGTAAGAGCATACCAGTCACTGCCCAGGCATTAAGCTTTCCTGCGATGCCATCCAGTGAGACGTGCAACATTTCGTCCGAGACGAGTATTTTCGACAGAAGCATAATGAGAAACTTGAAATGCTTTGCAGTACAAGCGACGTTTGTTTCCAAATATTTAAAGAAAAATCTGGCTTGGAGCAATACGTCAGGCTTACTGTTTTTTTAGGTCGTAAAAACAGTGCTGAGCGTTGAACAAAACGAAGGCGTCGGCGCTCGAGTGCGACGCAGCGTTGGAAGACCCGAGCTGAGAAATCTCGATCCATTCCTTCTTTTAGATGAAGGAAAAGGGAACAAACACGGTGGTATGGATTTTGTAATTCAAAGTGCCGCGTCGATCTTCTTAGCTCAAATTTGTGATCTATGTCGAGTTTACTACTTCATGCAAACAAGTTGTGTTTATCACACTGATCTAGTTTGCACATGGTGCAGAACTAACGAAAAAAACAGAAACCTTCGAAAACAGAAACATCGGTTCTGCAGTCAAATGACTTACATAATAAATTTTTAGATTGTGAAAACAAGGGTTAATTGGGTCGTTGTTTACGTAATATAGCAGAAAAGCAAATAAACCACACTGCGTATTATCACGTATTCCTTTGTTTTGGAACTTGGATCAAATCTGATGCATTGCAGAAAAACGAAGAACTTAACGGAGCGCCTTTAGCCTCTATAATTGTTAGAACATTTTTATTCCTCTGAACAATATACCTTGCTAAAATCCTGCAACTGGAGTTCAAGTTACCAGTCGCACATCACGAAAACCTCGCCACTTGAAAGTTCATTATAGGTTTTCTATATGTTTGATACGAACGTCGCTTTTCATGAAGGCGAGGAACAATTATTTGGATATGAAAGTAAAACATCGTTGGCGCCTGGGTAAGAGAATTTCAACGTTAATCAAAAATGAAGCATACGATGAGAAGACTGTCACATGCCCCTTTCTACCTTGTGACGAATTGTCTTGTAACTCCTCATAACATTTATGCATACCTATTGACGATTCAAGGAATAACATTAAAATAAAGCTTCACCGATCACTTCACATTTTGCCTGATCAAGGTTTTTGCTTAATGTCAGCGATACAAACCGCCACGATGTGTTGTTCGTCGCTGTGCTGCTGTCATTTCCAAGCAACCGGTCACACGTTAACTTCCTTGTTGCCAGCCACCGTCGCGTTGGCGCGATCAAGCTGCGGCAGGCAGGCTTACGCGATGCTCGCATTTCAGGTTTTCCCGATCACCCCCATCGCGGCTTCGAAACCGTTACCTACGTTCTGGACGGCGCCATTGAACACGAGGACTTCTGCGGTCATCGGGGAGTCATCCGCAAGGGGGACATGCAATGGATGACAGCAGGTGTCGCTAGAACTTCATTTTTTTCTATGTCCGCGCGCCTCCGTCTGCCCTCACGAGGTCACACCCCCTTTTTTCCGAAGGCAGAGGAATCGTGCACTCCGAGATGCCTCACGGCGACGGAGAAAATACTGCTGTACAGTTGTGGGTGAACTTGAGGAGCGATTTAAAGATGTGCGAGCCGTCTTACCAAGTAAGTTTATTTGATTCCGACGAAGAGTTCACATCCCACTTTTTCAAGAATATGAGGGCAATCAATGGCACTCTAGACCAGTGTTTCCCAATCTTTTTTTGGCTAGCGCCCCCTTTCCTGACAAGCAAATTTCTATCGCCCCCCTACCATGCCTAACACACATATCAACACAATTTTTTCGTATTGTATATTTGGGATGTTTGAAAATGATTAAAACAAGAATGAGCGCAAAGATACATTTCACTATAGAACTTAATTTAGTAAATTAACTCATTTAGCAGTCGGAGACTGTTAGAGTTCATGAAGGTCTCGATTTCGTTTGAACAGCATTAAACTTGGACAAGAAGGTGAAGATTGCTGTTTGGCTTTAATGAGGTTGACACCATTCCCTTGCAATTGCAAATTAACTTCATTGAACTTCGTGAAGATATCTGTGGACTGTGACAGCCAAGATACTGTATCTATGACACCCTTTGACAGTCACCTTCTGTG
>JGI24021J15306_10008224_pt1 | contig 12814 bp, 7 predicted proteins | sample Ectturendosymbi1_FD_15306 | JGI IMG/M metagenome (IMG submission 15306) | reverse complement strand
TGCAGAAAGGTCGTACCAAGGTTGAATGAGCACGATGACGTCATGTACTTTACGGTTTTAACACGGGCCCCTACAACAGCGATTTGACCCCCCTGGCCCAATGTGCTAGTTTAGCCACTGAGAACAAGTCTTCTTTTTTTGAGCCAGTTTTTCTAACCACTGCTTGGCCGACTCTAAATTCGGGCATGAACATTATCGAAGTTTCAATGTATGAATCACCTGTCAAATCCTCGATGACCTTTCCTTAAGACAGCCAATAAAGTCTCTGCTTGGCACTTATTGACAACCTGGAAACAACAAAGTGTTCAATCGTCACAGGAATTCCTGCAAGCCCTTGAATCTTGGAGATAAATTGTCAATGTGAAGTGTTTCTGGTGAACAATATCGCAAGGAATCAAGCAGAGACACCTTTAGAATTGTACTTCTCTCTCCCACAATCAATAGGCTATGCTCACTGGAAAACAGCACTCTTGAACATATAGCAGCTTTCGACCAAGCAATCGCTTTGCATACACCTCATCAAAACTCTTTAGTTTCGAGTCTGCTTGCAACATTTGCTGCTGCAGAAACACCCTGAACACTGGTGATGGTTACCAAAGAACAACTTGGGTCTCATCGAACCAACATTTTATCGAATTTGATCAAACTAAGTACGGGAGATTTAATTGCTCACATGCATTGGAACGATTTTTATGAATGAAATGAATTTTACCATCGGAATGCGCGAGGCGTTTCAAATGCACATTCCAATCACATGCATCGTGAACGCCGGAGCAACGGAAGGGCATGGAGAGTGGAAATAGAGTTGAGAGGAATGGAAACATATAAAAAAACAAAAAATCGTTTCCAATTATGCTTGCTTCTGTTTAGCAACAATGTTGACCTTAAAAATAATAACATGAATTGTAGAAAACCTTTCTGAAATTTCTGGGTTCGGGAAAAGCTGCGATAAATTTGTGTCAATTCAGCATTAATAAAACATGAAACTACCAATGATGTTGTTATGAAAAGGCACCTCCACTCTCTGGTGTCCCTGCATTCATTTATTTACATTCTAGGGCAGCAGGTGTCAACGTTTTTTGTATTGGTACACACTTTAAATTTGCTAGACAATCTGGACACACCTGGCATGCAGTAAAATCTAGTGCTGTAAGAGAGTAAATTTTAAGCGATTTTTACGCTGTAAATGTCGCTTAGCCGATTTCAAATGCAAAGTGTGTGCTCATGTCTACACAGGGGCGGATCCATCCAGTGAGGTTAGGGGAGCGATTTCAGTAGTACTTGGTAGTAACGCCTTATTAGGGGTTCACTACTGTTGGAGAGATGAACTGTACTTCGCACCACAACTCTGACAAAACAATAGACGGCAAAATGGCCTTGTATCACGAATGCTGTTTTCCGAATTGTACACAATCATGGTGAATAAAGTTACTTTCGCATAGGTTTTAGGGAGGGACGATCGCCCCAATCGTCCCCCTTGATCCGCCCCTGTGTCTACAATATCTAAACTGCAATAGATACAAAATTGAGTTTTATTTATTTACTGATTTGCTAACAGCGGCTTGTTGCGAGCCGAAGCTGTAAGTGTTTCAGCAGCTGTGCGAAGGCTGATGTCAAGCGTAGTTTCTGACTTGCGAATTCGCTGACTTCACGCCATCTGCGCATGTGCAGATCGATATTCTAGGTCATGCATTTCGCAAGTGCTGGTTGTTCACTGAAACATTTTGTTTGATCCCCTGGAACGAGTGAACGATTAAAGCCGAGTGGTGCCGCCCACCGGAGACTAAAAGCAAACAAGAAAGAAAATGTGGCGATATATGCCGAGTCCATATAAGCATATGCAAAGAAAGTAGAGAAGATAGGAAGAATTATGATGAGACAGGTGTCAATGCGCAAAAAAGCTAGACTCATAAACGCCAATGAAAGCAAAAATCCATTTCAGTTTGTGAGTGTTTGATTGCGATGTTCAGGATGCTTTATTAACCTTGATTATTAAAAACGAAACATGATCTTCTTTCATTTAAAATCCCCAAAGAAACTCGAGGGGTGGAAAGTGCCAGAGATAGGTATTATTTCTGGAACCAGAGTTCAAATAAATCAGGAGTCGGAGCCGGAGCTCAAATTATAATCAGGAGCCAGAGTTGGAGCCGAAACTGAGTTTGAAATTTATCACCGGAGCTAGAGCTATAGCGTTAGAGAGGTAGTTACGAGTTACGACACCAGACTACAACAGTGGATCTGCCTTTGATGTTTTGATGTTTCTGCAAGCCTTTGATGTTTCCTTGTTCTTAGCCATCGCTAAGGTTATCGTAGCTGGCAGGTTGGATGTTACTTGCAGAACAATGGTTCTCAAACACTGTTCTAAGAGCCGCATGCAGCTCCCAAGCTTCCTTTGTGATCCTCTTAACAGTCTTTCAGTAACACCTCTAATATTTTGTGTGACAGGCTTAGTTAGTGCAATAACGAAAACGTGTTAACTTGTGCTAAAGATTTTTAGTGCGGCTCTCTAACAAAATCAGAGGTCTAGATTGTGCTCCCTTCAGTGAAAAGGTTGTGAACCACTGTTGTAGAAGTACGAAAAACGTTAACTGCCACAACATCTTACTTTCTAGTCAGAATGATCAAACCAGGTCTGTAGTAGCCTAGTGTAGCGATCTAGGAAGAACTACCCTAAGATAGAATGGGTAGGTGTATGATACAATATCCACTGCTTTGTCAGCTGTGTAATCACGCTGTTACCAGGGAGTATGATTAAGATAAGACACCATTGCAGATTTAAGCGTGAAATGCATGACACGCCATTGTAAAGTAGGATTTTGTTATTAGTAACCATAGGCTTACTAGCAAGCTTTACCAAATTACTGGCGAAGATCACCAGGAAACATAAAGTTTACTAGCAGCAGGATAACATGGAAGTTGTAACTAACTGACAGTGAACTAGAACTGCTTTTTATAGCAGTACATTATCAGGAGGGTATAAAAAAGAAATTAACAAATATGGACTTTTTACGTTTTCATCGGTGGAAACATTTTTCATGTTTTCAACACGGTAGCCAGTCTTATTTTATCCGAAGCATTGCATATTGAATTGTACTTTGTGATTCATCACTGCTCATTATGAGTGCAAAAGATAAGAGTTCAGAAGTTTTCAGCTAATTTTAAAAAGTCAAAGGTGAATTTCGTGCCAGAAGTCTTTTTCTTTGAACAAAGGGCTTTTGAAAAGATCTTGGGATTTGTATTGATGCAAATGTGTGCATGTTCGAAAGAACACATGAGAGAGGTAATCGACTGTGTTTTGCGTTGTTTTCATGGTTTGCCCTGGCAGCGCTGTCAGCTGGAATCGCCAAAACTGCAACAGGCAAAGCATGCAACGAGTTCATAAGACTTGGTCAATTGGGACTGCTCTGTGTTTAAATGTTTGGACACAAATGTAGTGTTCCAAACAGCTATTTTCTTGATTCTTGTCGTAACGAATAACAAAAATCCTCAGGCATTGACAGAAAAACCAGCGACTGCGTATCCGGAATTTTTTTATATTACGGTAATCTTGATTTACGTTTCTGCTAGCAACTGTTTTCTGAATCGTCTGAACCTGCGATTGGTGTTTTTTCGCTGATTTTCTCGTGGTAAGAGCGCTGCTTGTAAAAAAGTACCATATTAAATTAATCAGAAGTTTGGCATATTCTCTTAGTTGTATGTACCTGATATAATTCCTTTCCAATTAACTTTGGGGCACGCCAAGACAATTCGAAATATTTTTTGTGAAAATGAACAGAAGCCGGAGCCGGTGCTGGAGTCAGAAAAAAAGAGCTCCGGAGCCGAGACCACACTCATGAAAACCAAGAGCACCGGACCCGGAGCAATTTTCGTGAAACGAAGATCTCCGGAGCTGTGTCATTTTTACAACAGCTCCGCAGTACACAGGGGTTTCAATTTTTCCATATTTTGTTAGATAGTTCTTCGAGATCAATTTTAAGCCAACCAAATCTGAACTTCCTTATCTTGATTACAAGCACGGCTTCCCATCTGTAAAAGCTGTCGCTGGCTAGCAGCTTAATCCCCTATTTTAGATTGTTTCGCACTGAAGTGATTCGCTTGGGCATTAACATGGGATCGGGATGTTTCTGCAACGTGCATCGCCACGTCGGAAATACTCCAACATACTCATGAAGAAAAAGGCGGTTATCATAGAATATGTCGAGCTGTCACATGCGACCAAACAAAATTAACGAACATGGTGCAACATACAATTTCAAATTCGTTACTGAAAAATATATACATGAAATATAACTTTTATTTGTGGTGAATAATCAACCAAGGCGACGTTGCTCCATACCTACGATTCAGTTGTTCTCATGCTTTTTCTCATATTTCAGGCAGCAACGGTGCAATGATTCAAAATTACACAAAAGGCATAAGAAATAACTTTTTAAAATGCATAACAACAAGTGTATGTCACAAATCAGACAGACGACGTCTGTTTATTTTTGTCTATTTTGATATGTTTGTCTGCAGACATCAGCATTCTGGTGAAAGTATTGCTAACAAGTTTTGAGAAAGACAGAATGTATATTTGTTAGAACACTAGATGTAAAACGAACTGTAGGTGGACATGACTGTTTCTTGCGTGGAGTGATATGCAAAATACTAACGAGGAAAATGAATTGCTGAAAGGTTTACCATCACCCTCTCTCCAAAGTTTCCAAATTTTACGCTTGAAATCACTAATTTTCATCAATCATTTACTCTGAAAGCAGCAATTAAACTTTTGGTGTTGACCAAGGAATAACTTTTGTAGAATTTAATTTGCGTTTTTGTGTGACTTCGTTTTGCAATTCTTTTATGTTTTACTTTGTTGGTCGATTTAAGTTGGGTGCCGGGCTTGTCTCTTACTGTGATTCCCGTCCGTGGAGAAACCTTTTCGTTACGTTGATATATCATTGTGTGCTTGGAGCGATCGGTTGCGATTCGCCGTTTCTTGGCAAAGTGCGGTGCAGTGCGGACGCGCGTGAATTTATTTCTTCAGTGCTGTGCGGACGAATTTGAAGCAACTTGTGTGGTCGATTGCAACCAAATTGTTAAATTCTCATTCAGAAGAAGTGTCGTTCCGTACTTCAGATCCGTTGTTGTTGTTGTTAGGCTTGGTTCCCGTATATTTCGGTGAGTTTTGTAGCTATTCTTTTCTGTGCCTTCGTGATTTATTAGTTATTAAACCTGTTTTGTTTATTTTAAGAGAAACTTGTCCTGGCTGTCTTGAACGGTCTTGAAACAACACTAAAGCGTGTAATTCGAAAAGGAAGAACATTATTATTTTCTATTATTGCGGCGAGCAGTTATACAATCCCCGCAAGTTAGCGTCCCAGTCATAACTTTGTTAAAATGCTAAATTGACAGCCTACTCGCAAACAAAGCTGGCAGGATTTTCCGTTATAGCTGTATACCTTTTATCAACAAATTTGCTAGATTTATGTTCTTTAAAATCATGTTTTGATGAACATACTCACACAAAATCTTTTGATGATAACTCTTTTTCTGCAATTGCTCTGTTTGACTTTGTTATCATCTTCCAATGCTTTAAAACATATTATTTTTCAAATAATACAGACGAGCCAATAATTACAAATCAAAATATCGTTTCTTCAAAACGTTAAGCTTTCATTCTTCAGGCAACATGCAAACACTAATGGTTACGGGCCTTAGTTTCAACATCACATTGATATCCACACCACGTGCTTTTTGCTGGATTGTGCACATATATAGATTTTTCTCAAAAATTTCAAATGTAAAAGTATATTTTTGTAAAGTTCATCAGATTCCTATCTGTCTGCCGCATCCAGGGATGTTTCCACTGGCTCTCCAGCCCCATCCGCTCCGGCGATATGGCCGATCATATTTTAAGAGTCAAAAAAGTAGCCCCCGCGGGACGTAAAGTGTAAACAGTGTTGACAAACATGCCCCTCATCGCTTTGCTTTCAGAAAAGACGCTCATTTCCGTCACAAACCATGTTATCTGAAGATTTGCTAACGTCAGACTAAATGATGGCTGTCCACAGAAAATATGTTAGCATGAACAAATCAAGTATTTTCATCTGGATGCAAGTTTTACAGAAATAATAACGATCACCTCAAGGAATTTCTAAAATAATGTTGCTAAGTATTTGGAAATGGTGTGAATGTTTTCAAAACCAGAAAAAATTTTGTGAAAATATTTCTACAGAATAAAGCAAAGTTGGTACAGAATTTTGCCATTAATTAAAACTCTAAAATACTTGGGCATTTTGAAATCTACTAGACTTTTCAAATTTTGGAAACATATCTCCTCCGAATGCGCTTAGATATTTCTGTGACATCACAAAGAGTCATTTTCAAACATGTTTCTGATTCCAATGGACACTGATGAAGTAAACCTAACAAATCATCTCTGAAATGCAAAACAATACTTCAATCATATAAAATTCCAGTAGAGCTTAAAATGTCAGTAGAGCTTTGAAAGCAATTTTCCAACGATTCTATATTAATGTTTATCTGAACTTTAATAAAATTTCGAAAAATATTTGGCACACTGTTCAAAGCAGAGTGATAGTCTAAGCGAATACTGACCAGTATTTTGCATTTTTTTCTGTGATTGAAACTTAAGATTTCACTTCGACAGCGACCGCGCTTCTAGTATCATGCGAAATGCTTACAGCGGATTGAGTTTACTGTGCCTAAACGGTTGAAGTGAGCTTCAAAGGTGTTTGCTAAAGAGCGGCGTAGTTTCGATTGGAAGGTTTGTGCGCTTTGCTCGTGCCACTGCAGCTGCAGTCGAATTGTGTGTTCTTTAATATTTGTCCTCTTTGTTTATGATCGCCGTTTTCAATAGTAACATATTAAACCTGCTGCTGTTTTGAAGTGCTAACGCACTCACTGCGTACATTGAAAGGGGGGTATGCAGCAGCAAGTCACTCGTGCAGGGAGACGTTTGTCAACTATTGTCTTTGATTGTTGCATAACCCCCTGCAGTTGCGAATAACTGTATTATATAACGTCTTCACTCCCGCACGCAACCCACGAGACTAAGCATGCATCGCAGTAACAAAGAGCACACAACTACATGAAATAACACGAGGATGCACACGTGGCGGTAGTAGAAAAGTATACGCTGCGATGAATTCCAAGTACACCGATTTATAAAATGCATGGGGAGTGGGAGGCTGCAAAGGACCAGGGACCGCTTAGGCTGAAGATCTCCTTAGGGCAAAGCTACTAATAGTGTAAAGAGAAGAGTTTATAGCAGTAGGTAATAGTACGTTGCTCTGCTGAGTATGCGATGAAAAGTGCACAGTGTTGTTTTATGCTCTGTGCAGGCAAAATGCGTTGCAGGCAATGCTATTCCACCAGAAAAATTAGTGTAACGTTTCACATAAAGCATTTGTTGTTTAGCCATATTTAGCCTTATATATTTATATATTTCACATGAAGCATTTATAAGCGTTTGTTGTTTTGTTGTTTTTTTTGGAAATATTCGTGATAGCTGAAGAAGAAATGCATCAACATGGTTGCATTGCAATGGTGTCAGGGAATTTAAACAGGTTGAGAGCAAGGCGTCAAATAGATTTAGGAAAAGAACTCGCAGTCACTGCGATGAATCATGCATGGAAAAAATTTGTTTGCTGTTCGGTAGATACGTTGTTCGCTTTGCGAATGTTGAGTAAAGGAGAAGCGTGCCGCTGCCTTATATAGGAGTTTGATGCGATCAATTCAACATTGAGGCTGCCTGTATGCTATTCTGACAATTATGTTCTGACGCACTTCCCATTAACGCAAACCAACATATTTTCACATCAACATATTTTAAATCGGAGGTAATGTCCGTCAAGGCAAGTCAAATTATATTCTTGTATAGGCACCTACACCCCCAGTTTGCGTTTTGAAATTTTCGCTAATGAATTCTGATATATGTAAGTGTTGGTACTGCTGAAGTTTCCTTAATTCTAATTTTATTCGACAGCGCTATGATATCTGTTGGGTTTGAACATTGAGATATGATTTCTTAAGGCTTTCAAGAAATCTGACTTGATTTCGTACAAATTTTGTTCAACATAAGATGGTTCAGACTGCATTTGCTTCCGGTGAATTTTTGAAAAACCCCGATTCTGCTTTCAACCAATTAAATGCAGTGAATTTGTAAAATACGTAACTGATTTCACCTTAAATTTTTGTGAAATGGGCAAATTAAAATTTTTTCTTCGCTAACAGTCGATGAAAATAACAGAATTTTCTTCTGGAAAAGTAATTTTTATCAGAACAGTTTTCTTGGAAACAGCTCCAATTATGTGCTTAAAATCATTAAGTAATCAGTAACGTATGAAAATATTGCCAACGAATCAAGATGTTTATATCACGCGACGCAAAGGATGGTGCGATTCAAGTCCTTCCTATTCAAACGTCAATAAATGTCATTTTTTTCTTTATCGAAAAGAAATGCTTCAGTGTTTTGCCCGGTATCCGGACTTTAGCCACTTGGACAACCACCACCCGGATAACTGTCGCCTAGCACAACTGCCATCCAGGACAATCACCACCCAGGACTACTGCCACCCGGACAACTGTCACAATTGATTTAGATTAGTTCACAAGGCTGACATGAGAGTATCTCTTTTAACCACTGTTACAACCCAAGAATCTCAGAGCTTGTGTAGAAAACAAGCACAAAGGTCGCACTGAGTGAATTACTGGTTGCAAATACATATATGTGATTTTTCAATAAACGAAAAATTTAAACATGGCTGTGTACACCCTTTTTCAAACAGTTTTCCGCTTGACGCAGTGATACGCCGGTTATATGAAACATCTGTTAGAATTTCAACAACCTCAGTGAACCACTTCTGCGTTCATGCTTGCTGGTAAGATAGTTTTATTAAAGTTTTATATCAGATAATGACACATTTAGTACAAGCGGTACCCCAAAATCGGTTTCAGTAAGCACAAAAAGTCATATATCTGAGTTTAAGTTTGCAACATTTTTCCAGGAGAACCTGCCACGGGCTCTTTCCTGTAAAATCATGCCTTGTTGACACGCTAAATATTGTTGGGGTAAAATCTTTTCTTTTTAATTTTTTTACAGGGTAAATGAGACAAAAATGTTAAGAACCACTGGTCTGAATCCTTGGGTATGCATAAGTAGAAAAAATCCTGGTTTTCCCTCCTTGCTTCGTCCGCTAGATAAGTCAGCCATGTCATCACAGAACTTTTATCCAGGTGACAGAGAAGTATTTTTCAGCGATAAACAATGTGGTCCACGTGCTAAGATACGCTGCCGCTTTATTCTATCACACTTCTCGCAGCCACTTCATGAAACAAAGACAGAGTTTCAAAATGTTTGGCTCCTTTTTTTCATCAAAGATACGTTAGATACATTAACTGCACATTTTTATCCCTTCCTAAGGCAGTGCTTTCCCGTGCTTAGCTGCAGCGGTGGCACAATTGCGCATAATACTTTCAGTTCTTTGGTTGAATCAGAACTGAGAAAATTTAACATCATTCGTTTGTGCTTGAAATCTCCTTTTGATTTCATTTGAAATTGTTACGGAGAACTTATTCCGGGCAAATTTTTACACAGAGATGAGACACAACGGGATTGTTACGATCTGAACCAGTGTTCCCTCTGATGTGCGCAACTGCGCAGTACCACCAGACTATTTGCGCTGTGAAATTTCATTCTCGCGCACTTACAACATTGCAATTTTAATATCGTACACATATTGTATTGCCCTTGTAACGCTTGAAACCTTCCACTGTTTGTGTGTCTACGTGGATGCGCAATTGCATTAGCACTAAAATCAACACTTGCTCAGTGTAAAACTTTCTTAGAAGGAACACCGATTTAAGCCACTGCAGTTTTTCATTGAACGCTAATTAAGTCCTGCGATTTTCATTTAGCCGCGGTTGCTTACATGAGCAAATAGGTTTCTTGTCGAATTCAACCGTGCACCAATGTATTTGCATCGTCTCGGAATCGGTGTTCATTTCCAATGTTTTGACATAGTACACAGTATATTGCCGTTCGTAAATAAATCATCTTCCACATTTAGCATAAGAAATGCCTGATCTGACAGATTCAGTTAAATCGGAACAGATTGTGCAATAGATCATGCTCAAGCATCGCTAGATGAAACCTATGACACAGATTTTCATCTGTTCCAGAACTTGGTAGATATATTCTCGAAAACGCTTTTCAGGCTAATTTAAGGTGAATGTCCTTTTCTTGATTATAAGCACATTTACATATCTGTAAAACATTTTGCAGGTGAGAAACTTGGTGTCCACAATATTTGGTAGTGAAATGATTCGCTTGGACTTCAACATAATTTGAACCTCCGTCGAGGATGGTCAAAGACCAAGTCTTCAAGTATCAACAGAAAAATTACAGTACTATCGACTAATAGCCCCTAAGCAACTGGGATCCTCGGATTGAGCCTGAGTCTCCAATTATGATTGCATTGTAGAAAGCAAGCTTGCTTGTATATTTGTGCCACCACCCACTTCACTAAATAAGGGTGTTATTTCGTGTTTTTTGCATTTGCTCTTGTCATTGTTTATATATTTTCGTTCCATGTCTGCCTTCTCGCCTGCAGATTGCAGAAAATCTGAGTCAAAAAGATTGTTGGTAAAAGGGGTTCTCTTGATTTCTTTCGCTCGCGCTGTGCTAGGGCTCATCCGTTAAAGCCCGAGCTTTAACTGCAATTGAGTAATTTGAAAACAAATTATACCAGAATAAAAGTTTTTCAAGCAATAGATTTTCACAGAGCAATTTTTTAAGCAACAGATTTTCATAGAGCAGTTTTTTAAGCAACATATTTTCATAGAGCAGTTTTTTAAGCAATAGGTTTTCATAGAGCAGTTGTTTTCCAATGTGTGGATAGTTTCCAATCGAGAATAAATTCAAGCAAACGAAAAATTGTCCAGCAACGCGAACTAAAACAAATGAACCCTTTTATGAACAAATGAGTGCGCAGAAGACCAACTGGCGTCATGACTGCTCTTTGATGTACTTTGCGCGGCACTGGACCAGTTCCCATGACAACTTCTTAATCATTGTTATGTGACGAACGTCACTGAGCAAAAGTAGTGCCAGCCAGAATCAGAACAAACGGAAATGTCAGTGACGCAAGCCTCGAACAATTGCAATCGGTGAGTATATTCGTGACGGTGACTTGCAGACCCATTTGCTTTGCAAAGCTTTTTGTTGCTATTTTTAACTTTACATCACAAACGGAGGAAGAAATTTTGCTAGGTATAAAGAATAAGTCAATCGAGAACATTTATCAGTGCGTTTATAAATTCTATTTTATATGGACTGCATGCAAAATATGTGATGAGCCCGAGTAACACTGCGGACCTAGTGTCGCCTGTGTATCAGTCCACATATTTAGTAATAATAACAATGTATTTTGCCCGTAGACACGAAGTCCATAGTACAAACACGCACTGTCTGCACCATGCAGGATGATGAAAACGGATAAGACAGAACGGCGTTGGTGGCTGAATCACAGGGTTACAGACACTTGCTTAACAGAACGTTTTGCACGGCGTTGGAGGCAGAACCACAGGGTTACGGACACATTCTTAACACTATTGCTTGCTAATCCGTAACACTTGCTTCAAAACTGCTACAGTGGAGGGCGCTAATTCCTAAACTGATCGAGGCCAGGTAAAGTACGAATGCGTTGTGGCATGGCACACCCTCAAACGAACAAAAACCGCAATGTCCGAGCACTCAGTCACAAAGTAAAATGCAGCTGTAGTGTTCAAAGAATAGGGTCGAATGTAAACAATCTGACTGCATTAAAGTACGCAAACATACGTGGTTAGACTTTGTGCATCTTTTGAGAAAGAAGTAGCCTACATATTTTTTCTCAATAGGGCCTCAAAGGTAGAAATGCTACATTGAACCCACACTCGCTCACCAAGGTAGGTTGTGTGGAGTTCTGCATCCAAAATTATTAAGCGACACGCAATATCTGCATGCATGACTTTCTGAAATTACACCATACTTCTACTGCATACATGGGCGTATAAAGGAATGAAAAAGTGCATTTTAACTGCATTTGAACATCGGAAACAGAGGCTCGCAGTTTGGTTGCTGCACGGTATTGATATCGCAGTTTTCTCTCAGTGTCTTTGTCATCTGAGAATTTAGTATCCAGTACAATTCGTAGATATTTGAAGTGGTTAACATTTTACATTTCGACCACCCAGTGTGAGTAATTGGGTGGCTGCGCTTTTTGCACTCTTAGCCATCAGCGTCATACAAACAGCTTTGCTGCAGTTGAAAATATTCCATGCGATTCTGCATAAGTCTGACACACATCTAGTATGTTTCACAACCCACGTACACTTGGACAAAACACACAAATATCATCAGCTAACATCAAGTGATTTGATAAGACTTCACCAATATAACACCCTGCTTTAATGCTGTTTAGCTCAATGGATAAATCATCTAAATATACAGCAAACAAGTATGGATTCAGGACCCCCTTGTCTAACCCCATTAGTCACATGAAACGTTTTAGACAAATGCTTGCCCCATTTTATATGAATTTTTTGTTCCTTGCACCAATGTTTCAGTAGCCGCACAAAACACATTGGCACCTTTCTTTGAATTAATTTCTCAAATGATTTTATATGTAATACTCAGTTGAATCCTTTCGTGGCCTCTGAAAAAATAGCAAGCACTGATGGACCATGGGTTACGAAGTATGAAACAATTTGCTTCAACAAAAATGTAGATTGATCAGTACCATGTCCAGCCTTAAAAACAGATTGATTG
>JGI24021J15306_10008222_pt1 | contig 12815 bp, 10 predicted proteins | sample Ectturendosymbi1_FD_15306 | JGI IMG/M metagenome (IMG submission 15306) | reverse complement strand
TGAAGCAGCCGAACAGGCAGCTCCAGCAGTTACTTGCTGTTGAAAATAAATTTTGCAGCAGCTAAAACCATCGCTTGACAGTTTTCGGTTCTCTACATGATATTCCAACTTACACTAATTTTTTATCCACATAACACTGGCATGCATTCAGAAATGCTTTACACTAACGGGTCATTTGAAATCTGCCAAGAACGAATGTTTGTGAAGCAGCATCGAAAAAACGGCTGAAGCACTTACTTGCTGTCGAAAAAAATATTCATGCTCAAGCAAAAATCGTCAAATATCTACATGATATGTTTTAACTCAGTAAAAAAGTTTTTGAGTAATTATTTATGAACTTTGCATTCTCATGCTTCCACAAATGCTTTACACTAACAGGTCATTTGAAATCTGCCAAGAACGAATGTTTGTGAAACAGCATTGAACACATGGCTGAAGCACGTACTTGCTGTCGAAAAAAATATTTATGCTCAAGCAAAAATCGTCAAATCTCTGCATGATAGTTTTTAACTCAGTAAGAAGATTTCTGAGTGATTGTTTATCCACATTACATTAGAAACCGCTCCCAATGAAATGCAATGTGACGAGACAATCAGCCACATGGTTATAGCAGGCCGATCTTATTCCGCACTCTGCGAAACGCGTGCGTGACTGCGAAACGCGTACAGGCAAAATATAACATGGTTGCTTTGAAATGATCTCCTGACCACACCGTATGTCAGCGAACATTATAAATACATGTTTCTGGTTCCTAGAGACTTGTACGAAACGTTCGTACTTTATAGTGGAAAACATACGTCCCGGCGCTCAACGGTGGCATTTGAAGTGAAGTATGAGTATATCCTACGCCAGCCACGAATATACTGTGGGCCGGCGTTCTGCGCTTGGGCAAGTTTCCAGACAAGCGGCAGTTGAAGTGTTAATACAGAGGATTTTCACAAATTATTTGTGCTAAGAAACAAGACAGACGCATTTAAAAAGAAGCTGGCTCTTTGGGATAGTTTTGTGCAGAAGGGAGATACAGAGATGTTTTTGACTTTAAACAATTTTTTGACAAGTGTTGATGTCTTTGTATATAAGGGTATTAGTCGGGCAAGCAATTTTTTGACCAAAAAATTAAAAGTTTGACTTTATAATTTAACAATTTTGACTTTATTTTGATCTATACATTTTCTACATTTGCAATAGCAAAATAACTCAGCCTTAGGTGTAGAGGTGAACCCAAAAGCATAATTATGCACTCTACGCTTCAAATTTTAAAAAATTGGTTGTTTCACTTTGGGGATGATATATTGTTCTTGCCTTACCACGACTATCCTGCAAAACATTCAATTGTCCAGCAGTGGGTAAAACGACATTGCCATGTCAGAAATCACAACAAACCTATTATTATTACCGAAATGCAACTAAACTTGCAAAAGCAGATCAAATCTGCTGTTGTAATTTTACTAAAATATTGATAAAGAGAAAAAAACTGTGTTGCAAGAAACGTTTGACACGAGGATAAATTTTGACCTAATGATAAATTTTGGCTTTTTTTGACCAAATAACTTGGGATTTCCTTATGGTATGAGCGTGAAAGTTGGTTTGTTGACATTTCATAAGCTTTGAAAAAGGCAGAAAATTTTTGACTTTATTGACTTTTGGTTGCCCTAGTTATTAGACATCATAAGTCAACATTTGTAGGAGTTACTCATGACTTTGACTATATATCCTCGACAAGAAACCATATAACAGCTTTAGCTAACAAAATGATTGCGATAATCTGTCGCATTCATTATGATTTTATGTTACCAGTCCGTAAAGTTTTTTTTGCATTTTTACCGGTCTGCTGACGTAAAAAGGTTGAGAACCACTGAGCTAGAGAGCTGTTCAAAGTAAACCCTCTATAGATGAGGGAAGTCTTGTAGTTTAGAAAGAAAAAATTTTTTCAGTGTTGGTTTTCAGCCTTTTTGGCGATGTTTACATAACCACAGGCTGTTTTGACAAGTTTGTCAAAACATTGGATGAGATCAACATCCTATGAGAACTCAACAATCGAGCCGATTTCGTGGCTCAAACTTTTATTGGATTTAATTGGATTCTTGGCTATAANACGAGTTTTTAGAGGGTTTGATTGACTTTGTAGCATTTCTGGTTAAAAAGTTGTGGGAAATTTCCAAATATTCATTAGGGAAATCCTTTAAAATCCTTGGGAAATTCTTGAAACATTTGGAATTTCTTGGCATAACTTTTGAACCAGAAACACCAGAAGGTCGATCAAGGGCTCTAAAGACTATTATAACCTAGAATCCAATAAAACTTTGAGACACAATATCGGCTTCGTTGGATCGACGATGACATCATCAAAAGAGAGACAAAACATACCCCACTCATGATGTCATCAACCAAAAACCCCTAGAAATTTTTTTTCTTTCTATTGTACAAGACTTCACGAGTCTTTACAGGGTTTGAATAGCTCTCTTGCTCAATCTGCTGCCGAGTTGTGGCTCACCAAAGTTTGGCCTGAAATGGCTAATGTTACGTTTTGTGAAACTTTTTGATTTTTGTCAAAAGCTAGGTTTTTGAGGCATAATTTCAGCTCTAGATATGCTAACAAGTTAATGAAGAGCTCTAAAGACACGGATCACAGCCTAGTTTCCAAAAAAAACTTGAGCCAAAAAATGGCTAATTGGGTGCGGGCCAAGGGCCAAGCAAACTCGCCAAAAATGCAAAAACATGTTCTCATTGTGATGTCACCCACAGAAAACCACAAATGAAAAAATATTTTTTATATCTGTAGTCGAAGATTTGCTGAATCTGTAGAGGGTTTGAACAGCTCTCTAGCTCAATCGGCTGTCGAGTCATGGCATTGCAAACTTTTCAAAAAAAGTGGTGCACGGGGGACTTAGAGGGCTAAAAAAAGATCCAAAATCAGTCATATGCCAACAACTGAAAAAATGAATTGCTTGAAGCAAAAAGAAAATATGAGAAAGAAAACAACGATATTGAAAATCTAGAAAGAAGGATGTTGCCTCAACTCCGTTTTCTATCTCCAGAACAAGCAATATGTCACCATCTGGATCTGCATTCAAAAGTAAGTCATCTATGGTGAAGCTGTAAAACGAGCAAAAAATGTTTACCATTTATCCCAAACAAAAAACAAGCTGTTATATGAAAGCTTGTTTGGGAAAAATCAATATCAAACCTTTTTACAACAAAAGGAATCCTAAGAAAAAAAAGCTAACACATAAAGACAAAAATGATGTGGCCAACTTTTATCAATGTGATGACATTTCAAGGCAATCACCAGGAATAAAAGATTGCATCGTGTTGTGGTTGATAGAAAAAAGTGAAAAAACAAAAACATTATTTGACTGTCTGTACTTGAAAAATAATGCAATTTTGAAATCAGAGCATCCACAATATCGAATTGGAAAATCTAAATTTGCAAAACTGAGATGTAATTTTGTATTATTAACAAGTGAGCTGCCAAGAAATGTTTGTTTGTGTGTGCAAGATGCATGAACATTTTTGCTTGCCATGTATAGCATAGGAAGCATTTACATCACCATGGTTTTTTACAGATATCTTCATGGGATTTTAGTACAAAGTTTGGATTTAGCCAAAATTGGTTGCTTATTAGTTCTTGTTAGTTGAATTTTGTTGTATTTTGAAATACAAGTCAAGTTCTAATGGATGCAGACTTCTGAATAATTGAAACTGATTTTGAACAAGGTTTTTTTTAGTTAACTCATTTGATTCTCAGCTTTGTATCAGAAAAATCTAATGCTGTGAGACTTATTTTGCAAAGAAATGGAAAGTAGTCATAAAATAAAAATGTCCTGTTAGTCACAAACACCATGTCCCGTTAGTCACAATACCATGCTCTGCAAATATCTCCGTTGCCCAACTGTAACTAGCAAATACTGAAAACTAATGNATGGATTAAAAACCTTGGNATATTACCCACACAATATTACCAAATCAAAAGTATCTATGCAGTCAATGAGCAGACTTTGGAATTTGGATTNATTTTTCTTATTTGGTACTTTTGTTCCCTGTCCCATTAAGTCACAAACAAATATTGAAATGACCAAAAAATTCAAAGACAGATGAATTTTTCCAAACACTCAAACAGAGTGATGGGCTGTTGTACAGTGGGTACAAATGGGTGTCTCAATTGGAGGCGCCATGCATTTGCACTTGGCGGATAGGTGAGTGCTTAGTGGAGCAGGTGGTGTCCAGGCTCCATGGCACAGTGTGCTAGAGACTATGTGGCTCCATTACAATAAAGTTCAGCAGGTTTGATGCCTGCGGGGATAGGAAAGTTGTTTGCTGGTGTAGGACACAGGCATTCAGGGACAATTCGCAAGGCATCGTTGATGGCAGGGTCAGTAAGGCAGGTGTGAACATTGCGGCACCTGACAAGAATGCAATACTCTGCAGTTCAACGCACCAGGGCTAAATGCAACATTGTTGCTCCAACACCCCAGACCGGAGCCAGCAAGCCATCACAAGAGAGCAATGTGTGATGTCAGCTTCTTGTGAAGTGTCTGCAGGCGTCAGTGACCTGTCTAATGTTACTCCAAGGTATTTAGGCTCGGGGCAGAAGGGCAAGGTTTCATTGCTGTAGTTGACTGTTAGCTCACGTTTAGCTTCCTTGTTGTGAAGATGGAAGGCTGCCAGCGCTGTTTTTGTAGTGCTGAGCTTCTGCTTCCAGGTCTGAAGGTATTCACCTACGATTGCCATGTCCTTGTTCAGTACCCCTTCCACTGCCTGCCAGTCTCCATCGGCATGCATGATTGCTAGATCGTCAGCATATGCTTACTTTCTGGAGATGGTGGTTGGCAGGTCAGAGATGCAGATGTTGATCTGACGCATGACCAATGACTCTTCACGCAATTTAACTTTTTTTTATCGCATAGGATTCTAGAATCCCAAACCAAAGCCATTCACACGTGAAGAAAATAGTCCGGTTAAGTGCATACCAGTTATTTGCATAAACTGGTTATTTGCATAGGAATGTACCATACATTTGTAAACTTACAACGCTTAATCGCATAGTTAACTTTAAAAGAGTGTAAAGCGCACTGCTCAGATGGTGTGCAAACCTGTGGTGCCATTTAATCCGATTAAGAAACAGTTGCCAAAATGACTCCTTTCACCAACGTGCCAAAATCAACACCGCGCGTTCAACTTCCAGGCTTCAGTGCTTTGTGTGCAGCACTGCCTAGTTGTGTCTTGTCCCTACGAGTGCGAAGCTTTGTCTCGTAAGCAGCACTTTAAAAGTTTATTTTATTGCATTGGATAACAACCCAACGCATGCAACTATGTTCAACACCTTTGCACCAGATGTGTTAAATTCTTTACAGAACAAAAAATGGTGAACCTGCACTGTACACCAACTTCGAATTTCAGTTTCATTTGACAACTGTCACTCTTCCAAAGCACTGCGCACAGTACACTTTACAGCGTAAAATGCAGAATTATGCCGTGTTTAGCAGAAAACTAACAGTTGTCAAACGGGAAATTATGCCATGTCCTAGCAGTTTAAAATGCGGAATTATGCCGTGCATTCCGCCGCAGACAATATTTGACTTCACTCTTTCTGTTTTTTCACATCAATAAGATTCATTTGTTGAATACCCTAACCGAATGATGCATAACAAACACCACTGGGATCATAAAAACTTCATGATGCCACAGGCTAACAAATCAGTTAAGTCTTTGCGTACAGCGCTCGGGTGTATCAGGACCAAGAGATTTTTAGAACATCTTGAAGCAATTCTATATCCCGCAGTTCTACAAATCATCATACACGACAGCTGTGAGATATAAACATGTTCACAACTGCACAGTCAAAAGCAAGCAGAAAAATAATGGCCGCAAGTGCGGGAAACGTTCCATGACTGATACAGGCGATTATTATGTCACACATGCAGTGCGCACGTTCAAGATAACATGCAATGCATAGGCCGCAACAACTTCGAATTTACGTTTCAACTGATGACCGTTGGGTTGTTAAACACTGGAGGACTTCAGAATTTGAAGCACTGTATCAGCAGCAAGGGATTTTTAGAACATCAAGAAGCACTTTTATGTCTCACAGTTCTAGAAATATCCGCGTTGGGTGTCAAGCTATACCATTCCAACGGTGTCAGGTAGCAAGCATGTGGACAGGCATCGAGTAGGGTGGATAAATTTGTGGATATTTGTTTGATACGGATAATCGCTTATTCCGGTTAAACGCATAAAAAAGCTTGGCAAATTGGCTATGTGATTAACCAGATTCATCTGTATAGGTATTGCTGACCACTTGTGGCATTCCAAACAGAGTAGAAGAAACAACTATAATGAAACTGTACTGAACTAAGGTGTCAGTTTATCGCAAATAACTGGACAGTAGCAGAACTACAGAAACAGTGCAACATAATTTAGCTCTTGTTGATGTTATTCATTTGCAAATTGTAAAAAAAGAGTTTAAAAGAACTTAGAACATTTGCTTGGCATAAACACATATGCCTTTATCTAAATGAAGAGTCAAACCTAATCTACAAATGGTACTTTGCAGTACAAAACTACACAGTAGAACTACTGGAACAAAACCTACTTTTGAAATGGTTACAACAATAAATTTGAAACAGTATGGTTTACGTGAATGTGCACCCTGGCTCCAAGCATTTTGTGACGCCGCTTCTTGATCTTCCAGGTGTAGAATCTCCATTGTCAACACTATGATAACCTGAGCAGTAGAATTTCTAATGTAAGAAAGAAAATGAGATAGATCTAAAGGACATAAAAACATATACTTGAAAATGCACAAAACAGCTTGACACTAAAAACGACAGTCCATCATATCATTGCACAAAACTTCAAGATTTGTTAAACTAAAATTGCTTTCACATTACCACCATGAAATGACAATTAAAAGGAAAAATATGAGAATACCAACAATACATTTTCAGTTATAACTTATAATGCATTATCACTAGAACCACACTCAAGAAATGTTTTTGGAACATACCATGGCTTTGTTTGGACACAGGTATTTCATATAGTGTTTCAATAATGCTTTGGTCAACTTCTAAAGAGTTGGATTCTTGTTGGCTTAAAATAATTTCATTGCTACTACCAACAAAAACTTGTGCTTCCTCTATTCCTTCCTCCTTAATTTCTTGCTCAGAAATGATATTCAATGGTATTTGCATTTCTGTATCATTTACAGAACTGCACTTTTCCATTGGTAGAAACTTAGATCATTACACCAGCCAAATGCCTAAAAATCCTGTAAGTTTGAAAAATTCCATGTTTTGAGTTAATGTTTAAATATGAACGTTTCAAATCGTATTTGGATGATACAAACTCACAAGCCTTACAAGCTATAAATCAACTTATGCACCATAGAGGTTTACAAAATTAAAAGCCTTTAAATTAGTCTTCTTTTAGAACATCATCATGAAACTTCTCTTCTATGATTATAATGCAAAAAGTATATTTATGAGTGACATTTTATATCGTATTTATTCGAGTATAAGTCACATATGTGTATAAGTCACACCTACATATTTGACCTGATCAAACAGTACAAATTTTTTAAACAATATTTATTCATCACAATCACGTAACAAAAACTTAAAAACCATCAAAGTTCACTGTCCTCAAATAGTTTATCCCCGTCTAGTTTGCCTTTGTGTTTTTCTTGCNATTTTCACCACATGTGCATGCATGCACACACATGAAGGTGTAAAGCACCATTTAGATAACATATGCACAGNAGCAGCGTACATGCGCATGTCACACCTCTTGTATAAGTCGCACCTGACTTTTTGGGTGAATGTTTAGTACAAAAAATGCGATTTATACTCGAATAAATATGGTATATTAAATCAAATAAAAGCAAGCTCAAGAAACGCAAACTACACCAAACTAGCAATGTGTAGAAAGAATATAACTCAACCATAGAAACAAGCCCATTTGCAACATTTAGCAACTGAATGCAAACTGGTTGAATGGTACAGTTGCACCATTAAAGCTGGTAGGCCAGCTTCAATTCTTTGTCAGGTCATACTGAAGACTTGAAAAACAGTCCTTATGGCCTGACCAGCCATATGTTTGGCATTAATGGGCAGTTGCAGAAAACAACTTGTTGTGTAATGTTGCCATGGACTTTTTACCAATGCAACATTCACCACAAAATTAGCCACATGGCTCAATACACAAGCAAGTGTAGATTGGTGCTGCTTACCACTCATGACACTCTGAACCAGTAGTTCTTAACCTTTTCTTTAGCATGCCCCCTTAAGTAATCGTTCTTCTTTTGAAGCCCCATTGGCGCTGACATTAATAAGTTGTAAAAGCATATGCATTTATTTGGTGTATTTTTTGATCAAATTTTCTGTGTTGTAGAGCACGTATGGGCTCACACCCCCTAGAAATTTATTGATGCCCCCCAGTTAAGAACAACTGCTCTAAGCATATTAATACTGGAACTAAACTGAACAACTAAATGCATAGCATGCTGAAAAGAATTTTGTTTGAAAGTTTATATTTAGCAAGTTAATTATCTGTCTTTTCATCTACATATCAATGTCTCCTTGCTCAGATGCAGACTTACAATATATTTTAATGTCAGATGAATAAAACACATTAGCATATAAGAAAATAAACAATGCAAAACTACTTCTGTCAACATTTATTTACGATTTGCTTCTGTTCGTTTACTCTTATTTTTTCTAATTTAGTGGAAACATTTGAAATAAGATTAGCAAGGTATGAATTTTGAGTGACACAATGAATTTTTTTTAAAACGAATGGTTTTCATTTACTGAAAACACCCAAAGATTCATATTTGAATCTAGAACTGCTATTACAATAATTATGGGCAGATTTATAATTTAATAAATATCCACAATAAATTAGTCTGTAAACAATGTTTGACACATGATATTTGCCACAGTGTTTGACATCAACAGACTAGGAACTTAATTTGAAATGAAGCATTAACATTTATTGATATCAGTAGGTATGATGCATGCTGATAACAACAAGATGCTTGTTTTCTATTATCATGTTGTCAGTTTAATTCATGTTTTTTAAGTTTTTGATATTTCCCTAAAAATGATAAATAATTTTCCTTTATAAAAAATAATTATTAAAAATGAGTAGGGTATCTTAATATGTAATACCACCTAGTATTGTGAACACTTTATTGATTTGTTTGTTAGATGTACTTTTTGCAAGCATTTAAAATTTTCTTAACAAGTATCACTAATCGACATTTTGGAATTTGTCAACAACTTGTATTGGTAAAGTTTTTAGAATATTTTACAACACATCATCTACAACAAAGCTTCTCAAACATTTGTTTTGCAGCCCCATTTAAAATGTTTCTTTTTTCTGTGCGACCCCCTTAACACCTTGGCTGCCGGTGTACAAATATATCATACTTGGAAATCGGAGAAAAACCAAGGATATTTCGGTTGTCTTACCAACCGCAAGTCCCTCAGCCGATTGCGCTAGAGAGCTGTTCAAACCCTCAAAAGACTTGGCAAGTCTTTGAGTCTGCAATGAAAAAAAATTGGGGATTTGGGTTTCATTTTTTTGTGAGTGACATCATAAGTAAGGTAGGTTTTTGGCCATTTTTGGCTGTCGGTACTTGACCTGAGACCAACCGTCAAATGGAAGTATTTCACTAAAGTTTTCATTGGAAACCAAGCTAGAATCCACGTCTTTTAAGACCTTCATCAATTTTCTAGCGTTTCTGGTTCAAAACTTATGGCCTAAAATAAACAAAATAATAAATCATCTAATTAGTGGATTAATTATAAATTTTATTTATTTTAGATCATAACTTTTGCACCAGAAACCCCAGNAAGTAGATCAAAGTATCAAAAGACTCAGATTTTAGATTAGTTTCCAATAAAAACTTGAGCAAATTACTACCATCTAGCGNTTTGGGCCTAGGACCAGTTGAAGTGGGACAAAAAGGCATAAAACAACTCCAATTATGACGTCACTCACATAAAAACTGAAACCCATTATGATGTCACCCACAACAAACCCAAAACAACAAAAATTTTTTTTTGAAATAAACTGGAAGACTTGCCGAATCCATAAAGGGTTTGAACAGTTCTCTAGCTTAATCGGCCAAGTTATGGAGTTCAAAAAGTTGCAAATTTTAGTCCAAAAAGGGGTCTGAACGGGACTAAAAGGGTTAAATCTTTAAAAAACTGATATAGTGCATACCTACTTATATTCGTTTGTTGAACAAAATAAGATGTTATCTGATTCCCAGCATCAAATTTGCAGTCAACTGTGTACATCAATGGCTTTCTGTGATATTCATGAAAATCTATAAAAAAAAAGCTTAAATAAAAATTATATAACTTGCACTATATTTTGTGATGCTTCCAAAGCATCTGATACTATTAACCATGGCACAATCTTACATAAACTTGAACGCTTTTATGGAATCACAAATATGCCCTTAACATTGTTGACAAATTATTTGGAAGATCATCAGCAGTTTACTGCAGTTGAAGGATGAAAATCAAATGTTCAAAATATGAACCATGGGTTACTACAGTGTTTACCTTATATATTAATCATTTACCAAAAGCATCAAGTTTTAAAATAACCACATTTGCAGGTGACACTCTCTTAACTATCTCAAGCACCAACCCACAAAACTTGAAAACATTAGCAAATGATTAACTTCAAAAGATGTACTAGATAAGATTCAACAAATTGTCTTTAAACTCTAAGAAAACCTTACTCATGTTAATTAAATGTGACTTAAAACTAATAACCTCATTTTCAGTTAGAATTAGCAACAAACCAATTTATTACGCGAATTGCAAAGAAACATTATAGAATATTTCTAGATGATATAATCCCTGATACATAAGCAACCTAAAGGAATAAAGCCATTATGGTAAATATTTCCAGCACTCATTTTTAACTGAACATGGTGAAAGATCATTTTGGTGCAATGGACATAATATTTGGGAGACAGTTAACAAAACACAGTTGGAAGTATCTTCTACTGCAGTGCTTTTCAACCTTTGGAAAGATGGTTCACANTCTTTTGTTCAACGAAAATTTTATTCTCACAACCNACACTAGGGATGCTGAAGAATAGTCGTAAAGTACGATTAGATCAGGAGTAGCCGAACTTTTGCACACCATGTGCCAATTCTTCCGAATGTGANTAGAGATATGCAATACCATCGGATATTTCTTGCAACAATGTTACTTCACATCATTAGTTATTTATAGGTAATATAATCAAGTACAAATGGAATATCTGATAAAGCAGCAAATAAACTTCAAATTTACTTACCTTTTAATGAGACTCATCAAACATGTCACCAGTATTTCAATGTTTGGAGTTAAAGTTATTATTGAGAGCAGCAGAATATACTTTAATTTTGAATCAGTAAAGCACGACCTCCTCTTGCTTTCAATCAATTTAATGGACAAAAATACTTATTTGCATATGTATATCGTTTTGAAACGACATTCATGTAACTTTGGGTGAATTTTCTTAGTTCTGGGAAATTTTTACAAGGTAACAATCTCACCCGCTTATTAAGCCAAAAACTGTCTAGTCCGGAATTACTTCATTTATTCCTGTAATGAAAAAAAGGCAATGGCTAAAGAACCGCCTGCAGATCTTCAAATTTGAAACCTTATTCGACCATCTCCTGTAACATGACAGTAACACGCGAGAATGCAGTAAGCTTGATAGAAACATAGTAAGCACAAAAGGTTAACCTAAAACCTAACACTAACCTAACGCTAACCCTTAAACCTAACTCCTAAAGCAAAATTTTGGAAAGTTTTTAAAAATAGTAAAGAAAAACTGGTACCACTAATTGAAACGTGCAACCAGTCACTATTAGTCCGAAAACGCAAGGCACCAATATATTATGAGAGGTGAACCCATAACCATTGACATGGCAGACTTGAGACGTATCCGTTACNCTAATAAGTTGACGCCGTNTAAGTGACAAACTGACTGCAATGTTGGAACCGCAGCATGTGAGGCGGTATGGTAGAATAAGTTTTGAAATAAAAAGATCCATGGGTGGTTCTGTAGCCACTTCCAAAAAATGCTTTATAAACCTGGTACTCTGCTTAATAAGCCCAACTTTCAAACGTATTTGCTTAAACTCGGGTGAAAAAGCATCACAACTCATACTTCTTTGTCTTGCTTTCAACAGTTTCACACTGACAGTTCTTTATGCTGCTGACCTAGTTCTTGAACTGTTTCATCACAGATCGTTTGTTTATGCCATAATTGATAGACAAGACCACACAGGTGCTCTGGAGAATTTATTTTCAAAATGGTGAAGAGACATGCAGACGAAATGAATATTGTTTTTCTGTAATAAACCAACAAAATTGCTCATTACCTGCAACTATTGTACACTGTGTTGGTAGATTTAGCAACTTTTAGTGATGGTAAAGTCAGCAATACTCAATTATGAACATGAGAGTGGTGAAAATTTAGCCCCCAGTTGATAAGCCCACCCACTTAAGCCCAAAGCCATCTGGTCCCGAGGTGGACTTAATAAGCACAGACTACTGTATCTCGCCTTATTTCAATCACCATATGTCTTATTGTCAGTTTCTCTAAAACAGTGGTTCTCAAACTTTTTGAGATCGCGTACCACCTGATGTTTTTTTAATGTTTGAGTGTACACCCCTAGTTTCAGAAGAACGTAATTTGCTAAAAATATACTTAAGATTAATATAGCAAATAAACGAATTAGCAACATTAGCATAAGACACGAACGAATTATAACACAGAAACGAATTAACAAAGCTTT